>Ga0228698_1000011_pt1 | contig 227374 bp, 210 predicted proteins | sample McNCre117_Aug_MG_FD_178015 | JGI IMG/M metagenome (GOLD analysis project Ga0228698, IMG submission 178015) | Freshwater microbial communities from McNutts Creek, Athens, Georgia, United States - 1-17_Aug_MG | ecosystem: Environmental > Aquatic > Freshwater > Creek | place: USA: Georgia... | reverse complement strand
CTGGTCAATAAGTTCTTTGGGGATGGTGGGCAGCACCTGTGCTGCCTTGGGTTTGCGTGTCTTGCTCGGCATTCATGTTCCTTGGTGACATGTTATGCCTCACACACAAAATTACTGACAGGCTCGAAAATAGATAGATGATTTTCGTGCACTTCTATTGCACGAATTTTGTCTGTCTAATTTAGCCACTCCAGCCAAAAAAAACTCGCCCAAAAGAGCGAGTGTATGTGAACAAATTTAGAGCAGTTCTACTGCGTTCTGCAACATCACCTGATTCACATCTATATAGCGTTGAGTCACTGCGAGACTACGATGCCCTGCCAACTCTTGCAAAACACGCACAGAGACGCCCTTAGACGCTAAATTTGTCAAGAATCCACGACGACCAGAGTGTGAACTTGCACCATCAATTCCTGCACCCTTATAGATGTGATGAAAGTGCTGTGCCAATGTGTTTGCTGAGAACCCACGCTGATAGTTCTTTTGCGATGCGAACAGTGCCCTTGTTGTGTCTGTGAGTGTGACAGCAAGCAAGTCCTTCAATTTGTATCGTGCTGACAGATAGTTGTGTAATTCCTGTTGCATCTTTTGCGATAGTACAACTGTGCGCCCATGATTGCCTTTCGTTTGTTCAGCCGAAAGACGAATTGAGTCTTTTATTGACCCATCAGAATTCAGTACATCGCAGATCCTAATTGATGCAACTTCACCAACTCGCATTCCACAATCTGTCGTCATCAAGAACATTGCTCTATTTCGTGCTGAGTGTTTGTGTGCTGTGATGTACAGCAGAACTTTCCGTGTGTCTGTAGAAGTCAGAACCTTTGCCTGTTTCATATTTTTTCCTTACAAATCAAAGAATTTCAATGTATTTATTGTGTTCCCTTTGAAAAGATATTCCTAGCCATTTGCTAGAAATTTGTTTCCTCAATGTTTTCAACAACTTAGCGAATAATCAATGAGATGTGCAGATACCTGTGATTTCTGATGTAGTCAGTTAGTCCCCTAGGTCACAGAATTCAAGATGTGCGCTCAAATCCATTCCTAGTGCGTTCTAGATGTATTTCCTGAGATGACAATGTGAATTTCACATCGGATTCATAAATTTAGAGTGCGCCGAGCACTACTGTCCCCATGTGACAGCAGAAATTTCAAATAGCCACTCTCATTGACCTCATTTGTCTAGTCAAGTGCTTGATGTGGTATCCAACAATTCTGAACTGACCAGATTCCGTTTGTTGCCCACATTCTTTCCCTATTTGCTCGTCCCTCTTTGACTGAGTAGTTAATTGCACGACATGCACTTTCCTTGTCATTTGCGATGTTGTAGAACGAAAGATTGTCCGATTGCTTTGCTTTGTACAACCATGCATATGTCAAGCATTGATAGATGTGTGCGTCACTCAATTGCTCTGGTAGATTTCCCAAAAGCAAATTGACATGAATTGTTAAGTCGTTGTTTGTTGTTTCATATGCTCCTTCAACAGTAGCGAACGACAGCGGTTTGTAAATTTCTGGTTTCCGTTTTGCACGATTGATATGACCAGCATGAATTTTTGACTCAAAAACTTGTAATGCATAGTGCAAAGTCTTGTTTGTCTTTTCAACATAGTAGTCAAGCGACTTCTGAGTCTTGTTTGCAGAACGGAACTTTGTATGCATCACGGCATAGTGTGAAATATGGTCAGAGTATTTCTGGAAATGCTGTGCAACATCATTCGCTGTATAGTTCATGCAACTATTTATGCGAAATCAAATAGATGGTAAAAATTATCAAATAATGCGGCTTGAAATTGGCTTACGAAATATGGTATTGGGAACAGAATTCATGTTGTCATCAATTGAATTTGAAAGGTATAAAATGGCAACGGTTCTTGGTTCACTGAAATTGGTTCAGGCAAAGCGTCAAGCAAAGACAGATTCGGTTCAATTTCGTCGTGGAAAGATGCTTGCAAAGTTGGACGAGCAGATTGCACTAGCAAAAGCATTGCAATCTGGTCAATCACTGAACATCAAAAGAGTGCGTAAAGAGCGTGACGAAATGACGGGCGTACTTCGTACAATTGAGTCAAACAAGCGTATCAAGCAATTTTGGTTCAAGGCAGATTCGGGCAAGACTTGCGTTGAAGTTCTGTACGGTCAGACTGCGATTGAGTTCAAGAAGGGCATCACAGCGATTGAACTCAGTGATGAAGGTCAACTTGTTGCTGTACTTGAGACAGTCAAGAAAGCTGTGGAAGTAGGGGAGTTGGATGCTCAGATTACTGCGGCAAGCGAAACTGTACGGGCAAGATTTCGCAAGTGAAATAGACGGAATAAAATCATGCAAAGTTCCATGCTTGCACTATTGATTTAACAGTGGTATGGTTGGCAAACTTTGTGAAAGACCACTATGAAAATTATTCTAATGCTTGCTGTCAGCATATTACTTTTGGGTTGTGAGTCTATGAAACAGAAAGAATATGCATGGCAAAAACCTGGTTCAACTAATCAAGACTTCTACATGGACTCTGGTCAGTGTAAAGCACAAGGCGCTTCTGTTCCTGGTATGGCTTTGATGCAAGTTGTGATTGTTTATTCAAATTGCATGGCTGGTAAAGGTTGGTATCAAGTAGAAGTTGTTCGCTAAGATTGAAATGAATTTTTTTAATTCCATCGTCATTTCGTTCGCTTTGCTTTTTCCATGTGCTCTTGTAGCGCAGTCACTAAATTCTGAGCAACAAAAAGCAATTTCTGAAGTTGTAAATAATGCTTCAAAGCGTGATTGCATAAATTTCTGGTCTGCAAGCAAAGAAGTCACTGATAGTCTATATAAAATTGGATCTAGCGTTGCTGAGCAATGTCAATGTGTCAATAGTGAAATGGACTATTTGCTGACTATTGAGGAAAAAATTTCAATTGTTGTTGCTTTCTCAATATTTGGAAAGGCTGATGGAAATAAATCTGAGATGGATTCAGCAACGAACACTCTCAATGCATGGAAAAGTAAGAACCGTAGTCTCATACGAAGTTGTTTTTTAAAATTTTCAACTCAAGGAAAGTAGGTAATAAATGTCGGATTCAAAATCACCATCTCAACTATTGGCTGAGGCTCAAAAACAGCAAGAGGAACTTTCAGTTAAAATTGCTGATTTGTTGAAACAGACACGAGCTGAAGACTTGGTCATAGTAAAGAGATTGTGCAAAACACATGGTTTCACTGCTACTGAACTCAAAGATGTGTTGAAAAGACGGACAAAAATTTCAATAAAAAAAATACAAACGTACCTAAACGCAAGTACACAAAAAAGGTGAAATGATATTTTCATGTGAGTGCGCTAAATACTCACATGCGCTTTTCACAATTCAATTCACATCAACACAAGTACAAAGTCACAATTCGTGTGATTGACGGTACACAGTCAATGACAGTTAATTTGAATTTAGAAGTTGATGGTGTATCGCAAGCAAAACTTGTAGCATCAAAACTGTTTGGTGCTCGGAATGTTGTATCTGTCACTCAAATTCGGAACGAGTTCATTGAATCTACGGAAACTTTGAACTCGGAACAATTGAAGATAAAGAGTCTTGAGGATCAGAAGAAGCGATATGCTGATCTAGCAAAGCAAGAAAAGGCTAGACAATCTCTAGTCAAAGCAAAAAAGAAGATGCGAAATGCGTTTTCATCGGCTACAAACTAGTTGCAATCTTGTTGCTAGAAATTGCTGAGGTTTAGTGTCTGTGCTTGTCGCAACGGTTGTCACACAATCGTTTTTTGATTTGTCTTTTGAATCAACAATTTAGACAAATTAAATTCGTGCATCAATCGTAAAAAGTTGCAAAGAAGTTACAAACTACTAAAATTGTCAATAAAATCAATAACTTACGAATGTGCACTTGTTGAGTGGGAATAACTGACAAGGCACCTTCGGGTGCCTTTGTTTTATTGTGCTTGTGCTGGCTGATATTCCCGAATCCTGTCCAGTGCATCCTGCATCGACTGGCGCGCCACGGCCATGTCATAGTCGGTTTGCAGGCCCATCCAGAACTCGGCGCTGTTGCCAAAGAATTTGGCCAAGCGCAAGGCGGTGTCCACGGTGATGGCGCGTTTTTCTCGCACGATGTCGTTGATGCGCGGGGCGGGTACTTGCAGCGCCATTGAGAGCGCATGTGACGTGAGTTGGTAGGGCGTTAAAAACTCTTCACGCAGCACTTCGCCTGGATGAATGGGGCGCATGCCGTTGACGGGCACGAGATAGGCTGGGGTGGCTTCTTCAACTTTCATGGCAATTCCTTTCAGTGGTAGTCCACGATCTCGACATCCAACACATGGCCGTTTTCAAATCGAAAGCAAATGCGCCACTGGTCGTTGATGCGGATGCTGAATTGACCACTGCGGTTGCCTTTGAGCGCTTCGAGCCGGTTGTTCGGGGGTATTCTCAAGTCGTCTAGTCGAACCGATCGGTGCAACATGGCCAGTTTGCGTTCGGCCACTGAGCGAAAGTTGACGAACCTGGCAACTGTTTGCCCTGCAAACAATGCATGTGTGTCTTTGCATCGAAACGACTCAATCATGCCGCGCATCGTATAACGAGTGACGTTAAACGTCAAGAGTGGTGCTGATCCATTTGAGCGTTCTCGTATCAACTCGAATAGCCATGGTTTGGTACATTCATTGCTATGTACCTGCCCCCACAATTCAACCATCCGCAGCATGCTGCGGCCATCATGCGCGAGCACCCGTTCGCCAACTTGGTGTCCACGGACGCTGACGGTTTTCCGTTTGTCACGCATTTGCCGCTCAAATTGATCGAGGAGGGCGGCCAGCCGGTAGCGCTGTTGGGGCACTGTGCCCGCGCCAATCCACATGCCGGGTTCTTGCAAGCCAGGCCGCAGGCGCTGGTGACCTTCATGGGGCCGCAGGCCTATATGTCGCCCGCTGTGTACCCTGACTTGCAACGTGTGCCAACCTGGACTTATCTGGCCGTGCATGCGCGTGTCGAGGCCCGCATGCTGGACGGCGACGAGGCCAAGGACGCCATGCTCAAGCAGTTGATTGCCGATCACGAACCCACGTATGTCGCCCAGTGGCGTGCGCTGCCCGAAAGCTACACCCATGCCATGCTGAACGGCATTGTGGCGTTTGAGTTGAAGATCTTGGACCTGCAGACCAAGGTCAAGATCAACCAGCACCGGCCTGAATCGCACGCGACCATGCATGCGGCCTACGCCCAAGGCGGCGACCAGGAAAAAGCCCTGGCGCAGTGGATGCAGCGTTTGGGCATGGTGGCTTGACCGTGAACACACCCAGCCAAGATGCCCACTGGATGGGCCTGGCCCTGGAGCAAGCCCAACTGGCCGCCGCAGCGGGCGAGGTGCCGGTGGGCGCGGTGGTTGTCAAAGATGGCCAGGTCATTGCCACGGGCCGCAACGCCCCGATTGCCAGCCACGACCCCACGGCACATGCCGAGGTGGTGGCGCTGCGCGAAGCGGCCCGTGCTTTGGGCAATTACCGGCTCGACGGCTGCACGCTGTACGTGACGCTAGAGCCTTGCACCATGTGCAGCGGGGCCATGCTGCACGCCCGGGTGGACCGGGTGGTGTTTGGTGCGGCTGATCCGCGCACCGGGGTGGCGGGCTCGGTGCTCAACCTGTTTGAGCACACGCAGCTGAATCACCAGACCCAGGTCACGGGCGGCGTGTTGGCCGATGAATGCGGTCAGTTGCTCAAAGACTTTTTCAGGCCCAAGCGAATGAACACACAACCCCTCAGAGAAGACGCCTTGCGCACGCCCGATGCGGCCTTTGCCGCTTTGCCCGATTACCCCTGGCAACCTCGCTATGTGAACGATCTGCCCAGCATCGCCGGGCTGCGCATGCATTACCTGGATGAAGGCGATGTGAATGCGCCCCTAACTTGGCTGTGCCTGCACGGCAATCCGGCCTGGAGCTACCTGTACCGCAAGATGATTCCGGTTTGGCTGGCGGCAGGGCATCGGGTGGTGGCCCCGGACCTGATCGGATTTGGCAAGAGCGACAAGCCTAAAAAGGACAGTTTTCACCAGTTTGAAACCCATCGCCAGTCCTTGCTCGATTTGATCGAACGGCTCGACCTGCAGCGCGTGGTGCTGGTTGTGCAGGACTGGGGCGGTATTTTGGGGCTCACTTTGCCCATGGCCGCGCCTGCGCGTTACAAGGGCCTGTTGGTCATGAATACCACCTTGGCCGCGGGTGAGCAGCCGCTGAGCGCCGGCTTTCTGGCCTGGCGCGATTGGTGCCAAAGCCAGCCGCTGTTTGACGTGGGCAAGCTGTTTGCGCGGGGCAACCGCCACATGACGCCTGCCGAAACAGCCGCCTACAACGCCCCCTTCCCTGACAAGGGCTACCGCGCTGCGCTGCGCGCCTTTCCGCCCATGGTGCCGGAGTTCGCCGATTCGCCCGGTGCGGCCATCTCGCGGCAAGCGCGAGATTTTTGGCGAAACGACTGGCAAGGCCAAAGCTTCATGGCCATTGGTCAACAAGACCCGGTGCTGGGTGAACCCGTCATGCGCCATTTGCAAAGTCAAATAAAAGGCTGCCCCAAGCCCATGCTGCTGCCCGATGCGGGGCATTTTGTGCAAGAGCAGGGCAGGGCGATTGCCGAGGCGGCTGTGCGACACTTCAAGCCCTGAAAAAGAACACAGCACATGGCCCACATTTATATTTTTTCCCCTTCCAGCGCGGTGCGAGACAAAGCCGCTTTTCGCCGTGGCGTGAAGCGCTTGCAAGCCCAAGGCCATCAGGTCGAGCTGGATGAAGCGGCTTTGGCCAGCCACATGCGTTTTGCGGGCGATGACGCGACACGCATCGCCGCCATCACCCGCGCTGCTGCCAGCGGCGCGGACGTGGCCCTGATCTCCCGCGGTGGCTACGGCCTCACGCGCATCCTGCCCGCCTTGCCCTACAAGCAGATCGCCAAAGCCATCGATGGCGGCATGCAGTTTGTGGGCTTGAGCGACTTCACCGCCTTCAACCAGGCCGTGTACGCCAAGACCGGGCGCATCAGCTGGCAAGGCCCCGCATTGGGCGAAGACTTCGGCCCAAGCCAAGAGCCCGACGACATCATGCAGGCCTGCTTTGACGATTTGCTGCTGGAGCAGGGCGAGGGCACGGGCTGGCAATTGCCCAAGGCTGAAGCCGAGCGCCGCGTGATGGTCAAAGACGCGCCGCTGTGGGGTGGCAACCTCACGGTGCTGACTTCGATGCTGGGCACGCCATACTTCCCGCAAGTCAAGGGCGGCGTGCTCTTTTTGGAAGACGTGGGCGAGCACCCCTACCGCATCGAGCGCATGCTCACGCAACTCTTGCATGCGGGTGTGTTGGCCCAGCAAAAAGCGGTGCTGATCGGCCAGTTCACCAACTACAAACTGGTGCCCACGCACGACAAAGGCTTCAAGCTGGCCACGGTGGTCGAGTGGCTGCGCGGCCAGATCAAGGCCCCGGTGCTCACCGGCTTGCCCTTTGGCCATGTCGAAACCAAGGTGCTGTTGCCCGTGGGCGCCAAAGTGGATCTGGTCACCGAAGGGCGCGACGCGCTGATGGTTTGGGGCCACATTTGATGTGTTGGGCAATAGAGCGCACTTGTCACACTCAGTGGACCAGATCTTCGATCGCATCCACCACCATGCCGGTGCCCACGGCCAATAAGAGAATGTCCGAAGCAACGCGCACGTAGCGGTAGCCAGGCGGCGGCACACCCAAGGTCAGGACCACGCTGCGCGGCACTTCGTAATAGACAACACCAGCGGGTAAGGTGTAACCACGCTGCCATTTGCGCGCCTGACCGGGTGGTAGGCAGTCACGACTTTTTTTAGCCAGGCCCGGCGGGCAATAACCTCGGTTTTCTGGCCGGCCGTAATAGGCTTGGGCTGCTTCGCGGTGACGCTCCTGAAAATAAGCACCGATGGGCACAGGCCCGTTGTAGTCGGACTTGTGCATGGCCTCATGGCCTTGCATGCCCGTATCACCGTGGTGTTGTGGGTGCTGTGCGCCCTGTGAATGGGGGGCCTTGTTTGGCTTGTGTGGCTTGTGCGCCTTGTCTGACTTACCGTGCTCCCCAGGCTGTGCCTGAGCCGGCTCAATCATCCAGCACGCCTGAGTCACGGCCAACAAGGCTGTAATGATGGCGGATGTGCTTTTCATTCCTGTCTCCTTCATGGTTTTTTGCGCACTCAGAAGTTGTGTGCATCGACTCAGAAGGTATCGGTGGGCAGGTGATTTGACGGTGTGCTGGCGCTCATTGCTGAGACTGAACACAACTCACCAATACGCCTGTGCGCCATTTCAGCATCACTTCATCGCTATTTGACTTAACATAATATACATCGTACGAAGTTAATACGGTCTAAAAAACAGACTGTAAAAGCGCCCCCAACTTCAATGAACTTGAATGCAGTTGAATCCTCAACGCCCCGGCGTTGCAGAAAACTTTTTGGGCTGAACTGACTCCATGGACTTTGGCAAAGCCTGAAGCATTTGAATGGCATCTTTTCGACTGCCTTGCTTGGCAAAGTCCAGCGCCGTCATGCCCAGCTGGTTCTTGAGACGCACATCAGCGCCTTCATCCAGCAGCAATTGAACGACCTCAGGTGTGCCGTACATGGCCGCCATCATCAGAGGTGTTGTGCCGTTGGGCGATTCCGCATCGATGTAGGCGCTTTGCTCGAGCAATAACTTGGCAATGTCCGCATGACCGCCACTGGCGGCGTAATGCAACGGTGTCCACCCTGTTTTGTTGATGTCAGCATCTCGCCAAATGAGCAGCTCGACCAGCGCTTTTTGGCCTCGCAGAGCAGCCAGCATCAAGGGACTTTCATCCTTGTCGTTGCGCGTATCGACCTTGGTTTGTTCGGCACGAATCAGCACCTCTGCAGCTTTGGGCGATGGCACCTGCAACGCGATCAACAATCCGGGTCGCCCGTTTTCATCTGGGGTGTTGGGATCAAAACCACGGTTCAGGAGCGACTGAACAGTTCTGGCGTCATCCACGCGCAACGCTCTGAAAAAGTCGTCGTATGAACCTGCAAGTGAATTCTTGAATAAAAGAAAAAAACCAATAAAAACAAGTAGTTTTTTTGAATAATTAAAGTTAGACATCACTTTAAGAAATTGAAATTCTGGAGAACAGTCGATTGAAATTGGCACTGGTCAATTCGCCGATGGCCTCGGGTGTTGAGCCTCGCAATTGCGCCAATTGCTGAGCCACAAACGGCACATACGAGGGGTTGTTGGTCTTGCCCCTGTAAGGCACAGGGGCCAGATAGGGGCTGTCGGTTTCGATCAGCAAACGGTCATCGGGCACAAACTTGGCCACTTCGCGCAAATCGGCCGCGGTCTTGAATGTGAGGATGCCGGAAAACGAGATGTAGTAGCCCAAATCGAGTGCAGCCCGAGCCACCCGTTCAGACTCGGTGAAGCAATGGAAAACACCGCCCGCACACCCTGCTCCACCCGTTTCGCCCTCTTCTTTCAGGATCGCCAAGGTGTCGTCCGACGCCTGGCGCGTGTGGATCACCAGGGGCAATTGCGTCTGCCGACCCGCCCGGATGTGGGTGCGAAAACGCTCGCGTTGCCATTCCATGTCGGCCACCGACCGCCCACCTTTGCGCTCGTCCATCTGGTAGTAGTCCAGCCCGGTTTCGCCGATGGCCACCACGCGGGGCCGCGCCGCGCCGTCGAGCAAGTCCTGCAGACTCGGTTCTCGCACGCCTTCGTTGTCGGGGTGAACGCCCACGGTGGACCAAATGTTGTCGTGCGCCATCGACAGCGCATGCACCGTGTCAAATTCTTCCAGCGTGGTGCAAATGCACAGGGCGCGGGTCACTTGGGCGGCCTGCATGGCCGTGCGGATGCTTTCAAACTGGCTTTGCAGTTCGGGAAACGTCAAATGGCAATGGGAATCGGTGTACATGAATCAGCCCTGCGAACGCAGGGTTTGTTGGGCATCAGCGGTCAAGGCTTCGAGCATCAGACCGGCATTGAAAGGGTGTTCGGCCGTCCGCGCCGACTGCATCAGGCGCTTGAACCAATCGGTCAGCACCATGACCGAGGCCTTGCAGGCGGGCAACTGGCTGACGTCAAAGAAACGGGGCTCGGCACCCGCTTGGCGCAAAACCAGGTCGTGGCAAAGCTTTTGCAAGGCATCGATGGCCTGAGCAGGGCTCAAATCGGCCAGATGGCGCACATCGCCTTGGTGCATGGCTATGGGGAAAGCCGCCCACCAATCGGGCGACAAACCGCTTTCGGCCTGGCGCAAAACATCGGTCGGACGACCGCCAGCACTGCGCAGCAAGGCCTGCGCCACGGCATCGGGCACGCCTTGGGTCAGCAGCCACGGCAGGGCTTCATCGGGCTCGGGCCACTTCATGGTGTGGGCCAGGCAACGGCTGCGGATGGTGGGCAGCAACAAATGCGAAGCCTCGGTGGCCAGCACAAAGCGCACATCGCCTGGCGGTTCTTCGAGCGTTTTGAGCAAAGCGTTGGCCGTGACGGTGTTCATGCGCTCGGCAGGAAACACCAGCACCGCCTTGCCGCGCCCACGGGCATCGGTGCGCTGCGAAAACTCCACCGCATCGCGCATGGCTTCAACACGGATTTCCTTGCTGGGCTTGCGTTTTTTGTCGTCAATCTCGGCCTGCGCCTTTTCGGACAAAGGCCAGCCCAACTCCATCATCTGGGTCTCGGGCATCAGCACGGCCAGATCGGCGTGGGTGCGCACGGCAATTGCGTGGCAGCTGGGGCAATCCCCGCAAGCGCCCTGCTCGCTGGGCTTTTCGCACAGCCAAGCCGACACCAAAGCCAGCGCCAATTCGTATTGGCCCAAGCCCGAGGGCCCTTGTAGCAACCAGGCATGGCCGCGTTGTGCCAGCAGCTCGGTGGTCTGACGGGCGATCCAGGGCGCATTCAGGACCGAACTCATGCGCCAACCTTTTGCAACCAAGTCTGCACGGCGCGGACCACATCGGCACCCACGGCTTCCCGGCTTTGGGCCGCGTCAATGCGGGCAAAGCGCTCGGGCATCTCGGCCAAGCGGCGAGCATACCCGGCACGCACGGCGGCAAAGAAATCAGCCGGTTGCGATTCAAATTTATCGGGCACACGGGCTGAGGCCAGGCGTTCGGCGGCAATGGCCGGGTCCAGATCGAACCAGACCGTCAGCTCGGGCTGGCGCAAAACGCCAACCGGGGTTTGTTGCACCATGCGCTCGAGCTGGCTGAGCACCTGCCAGTCAAAGTCACGGCCACCGCCCTGATACGCAAAGGTGGCATCGGTGAAGCGGTCGCACAGCACCACATCACCCCGCGCCAAAGCAGGCTCGATCACCTGGACCAAATGCTCGCGGCGTGCAGCAAACATCAGCAAAGCCTCGGTCAGCGGGTCCATTGGCTCGTGCAGCACCAGCTCGCGCAGCTTCTCGGACAAGGGCGTGCCACCGGGCTCGCGGGTCAGCACGAGCGCCCTGCCCGCCTGTCGGAAAAGCGCGCCCACGCTGTCGATGTGGGTGGACTTGCCCGCACCGTCGATGCCTTCAAAGCTGATGAACAAACCGCGTGTCATGAGAGGGGTTGGAGGTAAAAGCTCGATTGTCGCCGCTAACGTCAGTCCGCAGCGGCGCGTTGGCCACGTTGGTAACGGTTCACGGCCCGGTTGTGCTCGTCCAGTGTGGCGCTGAAATGGCTGCTGCCATCGCCTTTGGCCACAAAGTACACGGCCCGCGTGTCGGCCGGTTGCACCGCTGCCCAAAGTGCCGATTTGCCGGGCATGGCAATCGGTGTGGGCGGCAAACCCGCACGGGTGTAGGTGTTCCAAGGCGTGTCGGTGCGCAAATCGCTGCGGCGCAAATTGCCATCAAAGGCTGCGCCCAAGCCATAAATCACGGTGGGGTCGGTTTGCAACAGCATGCCGATGCGCAGCCGGTTGTTGAACACCCCGGAAATCTGCGCCCGATCGGACGCTTTGCCTGTTTCCTTTTCCACAATGCTGGCCAGGATCAGGGCTTCTTCGGGTGATTTGACGGCGGCCAGCGGCGTGCGTGCCTGCCAGGCTTTGTCGAGCTGTTTGTCCATGGCTTTCATGGCGCGTTTGAGAACGGCCAGATCGCTTGAGCCCTTGGCATAACTGTAGGTGTCCGGGAAAAACCGCCCTTCCGGGTGCACACCGGGTCGGCCCAACTGTGCCATCAAGGCTTCGTCGTCCAGCGTTTGGCTATCGGGTTTGAGCTGGTCGGACTTGGCCAGAGCCTGGCGCAATTGGCGGATGTTCCAGCCTTCCACCAGGGTCAAGGTGCGCAAACTCTCTTCACCGCGCACCAGCATGGCCAAGAGCCGTGCGGGTGTGGTCTGGGCGTTGAACTCATAACTGCCGGCCCGAATCAGGCGCGATTGGCCCGACAGGCGAAACCAGGCGTACAAGGCCATGGGGGGCACATCGGCCCCCGAATCAACGGCCATTTGGGCAATGGTTTTGGGCGTTGTGCCCGGCTCGATCGACAAATCCAGGGCCTCTGCATTGCCCATGCGAGCGCCCATGGGCTGATGGACCCAGTGGTAAGCCCCGGCGGCCAGCGCACACGCCAGCAGGAGCAAAACCAGCAAACCCTTGAACAAACTTTTGATCACCCGAGGCCTTTTGCAAATACCGTGAAAATAGCCGTATCGGCTCAGTTAAAACGAGGCTTGATCATAATTCAGGCCTCGCACTGCCCCTTGTTTTTCGGCCGCAGGCTCCTTTTGTCAAAGCGCACCATGTCCACCCAGTCCAACACCCCCGCAGATTTCAGCTTGCTCAACGGCGTGGCCTCCCTGCCCCATTGGGGGGTGATCCAGGCGCAAGGCGAAGAGGCTGCCAACTTTTTGCACAACCAACTGACCCACGACGTGCTGTTGTTGCCCGTGGGTCAGGCCCGTATGGCCGCGTTTTGCTCGGCCAAGGGGCGCATGCAGGCGAGTTTTGTGCTCGTCAAAACCGCCCCCGACACCGTGTTGTTGGTCATGAGTCAAGACTTGCTGGCCCAGACGCTCAAGCGCCTGTCCATGTTTGTGCTGCGGGCCAAGGTCAAACTGACCGACGCCAGCAGCCAGTGGCAGCTGCGCGGCTTGCTGGGTGAAAGCGCCCGTGCTTGGGTGGGTGATGCCGCCCCGTGGCAAACCACATCGGCCGATGGTGCGCATGCGGTCGCGCTTTACCCCGCCGTCATGGGGGATGTGCGTGTGCCCCGTGCCCTGTGGATGGCGCCGCTGGGCCATGCACTTCCCTCGGGCACAGAAGTGACCTCAGAAGTCTGGTCCTGGTCCGAGGTCATGAGCGGCGTGGCCTTGCTCAGTCAGCCCTTGTTCGAGGCTTTTGTCCCGCAAATGCTCAATTACGAATCGGTGGGTGGCGTCAACTTCAAAAAAGGCTGCTACCCCGGCCAGGAAGTCGTGGCCCGCAGCCAGTTTCGCGGCACCTTGAAGCGCCGCACGGCACTGGTGCACAGCCCGGTGACCCTGCTTGCTGGGCAAGACATTTTCACCCCGACCGACCCGGAGCAGCCTTGCGCCACCGTGGTCTTGGGTGCAGCCCGGCCTGATGGGCAAGGCTTTGATGCCTTGGTCAGCGGCACACTGGAGAGCCAGCACAGTGGCTGGCGTGTGGGCAGTGCCGAAGGCCCCGCATTGACGCTTCAGCCCCTGCCCTACGCCTTGCTCGAAGACATCTGATCTTCAAAGCTTGCGCACCATCTCGATGTGCGCAATGCCCGCTTCTTCAAAAATCGCCCCATGGGGCTCGAAGCCTGAGCGTTTGTAGAAACCCTCGGCGCTGCATTGGGCGTGCAGCAACACCTGCGTGTCGCCGCGCTCGCGGGCGGCGTCCATGAGCGCGTGCAGAACGCGGCGGCCCAGATCGCTGCCGCGCATCTGCTTTTTGACGGCCATGCGGCCAATGCGGGCAACGCCCGGGGCGTGTTGCAGCAGGCGGCCTGTGGCCAGCACCATCCCCATGCGGTTGATCACCACACAGTGCAAGGCCGTTTCGTCATCGTGGTCCCATTCCATGTCGGCGGGCACTTTTTGCTCTTGCACAAACACTTCGGTGCGCAGCGGCGCAGCCAGCTTTTGAAAGTCGTGCCACGAGCCCAGGTGCAGCTGCACCATGTCTTCGCCGCGCTCATACCCTTCGAGCATGTCTCGCAGTTGCGGCGGGATGGACTGGCTCTTTTTGGCCACCGGATCGGCATACACATAGACCAGCTCGCTGGTGATCAGCAGTTCTTCGCCCCGGAAAATCGCGCCCACAAAGGTCATGGACGAGTTGCCGATGCGTTCGCAGCGCATGCACACGTCCAGGTAGTCATCCATTTCAGCGCTGGCGTGGTACTCGACGCTGGCTTTTTTGACGTAGAGGTCGCCGCCCAGCTGGTGCATGGTGTCGGCATAGGGCATGGCCAGGTTGCGCCAGTAGTCGGTCACGGCGGTGTCGAAGTACATGAGGTAGTGACCGTTGAAGACGATCTTTTGCATGTCCACCTCGACCCAGCGCACGCGCATGCGGTGAGAAAAACGGAAGTCCTGGCGTTTCATGGGTTCAACTTTCAAAAGCGTGTTTCAAAGCCCGGCCTGCATCGGCATGGGCTTTCAGGGCATCGGGGATGGCTCGGCCCATGGTGATGAAGCCATGGATCACGCCCCGGTAAATTTCCAGATCGACCGGCACGCCCGCCATACGCAGCGTGTCGGCGTAGCGCACGCCCTCGTCCACCAGCGGGTCGCATTCGGCCAGGCCCATCCAGGCAGGGGCCAGGCCAGAGTGGTCGGAGGCGTTGCCGGGGGCAAAGCGCCAATCATGGCGGTTTTGGGCGTCGATGTAGCCGTCAAAGAACCAGGCAATGGTGTCCTTGTCGAGCATGAAGCCTTCGCCAAAGGTGTGGTGCGAGGCTGTGTCCTGCTTGGAGCCGCAGCCGGGGTAGAAGAGCAGCTGCAAGGCGAGCTTCAGGCCCGCATCGCGGGCCATCAGGGCGCACACGGCACTGAGCGTGCCGCCCGCGCTGTCGCCGCCCACAGCCAAACGTGTGCTGTCCAGTCCGAGGGTTTGGCCCTGCTGGTGCAGCCAGTTCAACGCGTCCCAAGCGTCGTGCACGGCCGTCGGGAAGCGGTGCTCGGGCGCGAGCCGGTAGTCCAATGACACCACGGCGCAGTGGCCCTGGCGGCTGAGCTGGCGACAGAGGACATCGTGTGTGGTGAGGCTGCCCACGGTGAAGCCGCCGCCGTGCAGGTAGAGCAGCACGGGCAAAGCGCTGTCGCTGTGAGGGGCGTACAGCCGTGCTGGCATGGCGTGACCATCACGGGCCGTGATGGTGAAGTCCTGCACCCGGTCCACATGGGGTGCAGGCTGCAGGTCCAGGATCGGGCCGCCGATGTCGTAAAACGCACGGGCTTGCGCTGCCGTCATGGCGTGCATGGGCGGACGTCCTGCCTTCTGCACGCGGTCGATCAGCGTGCGTGTGGCCGGGTTCAGAAGTGATCGGGGGTTGGTGTGGTGACTGCTCATGAAAGCTGGATTGGGTGGGATTCGGGTGTTGCCAACGTGACGGTCTGGGCCTTGGGCCGGATGGACAAAGGCGGTTCCTGAATCAAAATGAACGCAAATCGTACAACGCCCCGTGCATGGGGTCTGTCACCTGCACTCACACCGGAGAACTTGGCATGTCTTTCATCAATTACGTCACCCAAATCCAGATCGACTTTGGCGCGATCAGCCTGCTCAAAGCCGAATGCGAGCGCGTGGGCATCACCCGTCCCTTGATCGTGACCGACGCGGGCGTCAAGGCCGTGGGCATCCTCGACAAAGCCCTGGCCGCCCTGCCAGGCCTTCAGGTCAGTGTGTTCGACCAAACGCCTTCCAACCCGACCGAGGCCGCCGTGCGCGCCGCCGCTGCCGTCTACCAACAAAACAACTGCGACGGCTTGATCGCGCTGGGCGGCGGCTCGTCGATTGACTGCGCCAAGGGCGTGGCCATTGCGGCCACGCACGAAGGTCCGCTCAAAACCTATGCGACCATTGAGGGCGGCTCGCTCAAAATCACTGACCGGGTGGCGCCTTTGATTGCCGTGCCCACCACCGCAGGTACCGGCTCCGAAGTGGCTCGGGGTGCCATTTTGATCGTTGACGACGGCCGCAAACTGGGTTTTCACAGCTGGTTCATCGTGCCGCGCGCGGCCATTTGCGACCCCGAACTCACCCTGGGCCTGCCGCCCATGCTGACGGCCGCCACGGGCATGGACGCGGTGGCGCATTGCATGGAAACCTTCATGGCCGCGCCTTTTAACCCGCCTGCCGATGGCATTGCGCTCGACGGTCTGCAACGTGCCTGGGCACACATCGAACGCGCCACCACCAACGGCCAAGACCGCGAAGCGCGCCTGAACATGATGAGTGCCAGCATGCAAGGCGCCATGGCCTTTCAAAAGGGTTTGGGTTGCGTACATTCACTCAGCCACAGCTTGGGCGGCGTGAACCCGCGACTGCACCATGGCACTTTGAACGCCATGTTTTTGCCTGCGGTGGTGACCTTCAACGCTGCCGCTGAAACCGTGCAAAAAGACAAGCGCCTGGCCCGCATGGCGCAGGCCATGGGCCTGCAAAGCGGATCGGACATCCCCGACGCCATCAAGGACATGAACGCCCGCCTGGGTCTGCCCACCGGGCTGGGGGCGATGGGTGTGACCGAAAGCCTGTTCGATCAGGTCATCACGGGTGCACTGGCTGACCACTGCCACAAGACCAACCCGCGCATCGCCTCGGCCGACGAATACCGGGACATGCTGCAAACGAGCTTGTGATGGCCAGCTGAAGCGATCAGATTTTGCCCAGAGGGCTGTCGATCAGCGCGTCATGGGTGAATTTGACTTGCCCCTTGATGGACAGTACGTACATGTCTTTGACGCGGACGACTTCGATCTGCTCGGCCGAATTGCGCAGCACGATGGGACGGATGTCGCCTTCGGGCGTTTTGACCACTTCCAGCGGAAGTGACTTGGGTGATTGCGGCAAGAACAGTTCGGCTTTTTGAGCTTGGCTGGTGTCGGGGCCCAGCACGACAAAGGCTTTGAGGGTTTGGTCCGGGTTGTCCACATGGGGGTCAAAAGACAAGGCCTCTTCAAATAATCGCATGCAGCGCTGCTGCGCATCGGACCACACATAGCCTGCCGAGCCCTTGCAGCCGTGTGCGTCGGCATCGGCCCCGGCCACAGGCGTTTGCTGGGGGCGTGGTCCCGCCGCAGTCGGTTCACAGGCACTCATACCGAGCAAGGCCAGGGCAGTGACCAGATAAGCAGTGGCTTGCCGCCAAGGGGCGGCACGAAAAACATGGGACAAATCATTCAAAGAATCACCTGTAGGTGTGAGCAGAACATGGGCCGCTATTTTTGCGGCCAAAACGCTGCACTCACGCACTGGGCCGTCGGCAGTTGTGAGCAGACGTTAATGCTTTGAGCCTCAGGCGCGACGGCTGCGCTGGCGTGCCTTGGCACGCTCGGCTTGCTGCGCTTTGGCGGCTTGGGCACGCAAAGCGGCATCCCATGATCGCCTGGCCCACTGCGCAGCCAGCTCACGTTCATCGAGCATGGCTTCGGGGGCCTGGTGGTAGGACAGCTGAACCACTTTGCCCTTCATGTTGTAGAGAAATGGCCCCAGGCCCTGGGCCTCAAAAAAAGTCAGGTTTTCCGCGTCGCTCTTGAGGTACAGCTGGTTGTCGATCACCAGGCCAAACATCAAACCATCGTGGTAAATGCCGTAGCCGCCAAACATGCGCTTGGCCTGGATCGGACCGAAAGACTCGAAGACCTCGTGCAGAAACTCGATGAACTCCTTGGAGCTGGCCATGGCTGAAGCCTGTTTCAGTCGTGCGCGGGCATCTTGGCCCCCACATGCACCTCGCCCCGCGCCTCGGCCAGCTCCACTTGGCGCTGGCGTTCGGCCAGTTTTTCTTTTTGCTCAGGGGTGCGCTGGTCGTGGCAGTGGGCGCAGCTCACGCCCAACACGTAATGCGAGGACTGCTTGTCCTGCTCACTGAGCGGCCAGCGGCAAGAGCGGCACAGCTCGTGGTGGCCGACACCCAAGCCGTGGCCCACGCTCACGCGCTCGTCAAACACAAAGCAGTCACCCTCCCACGTGCTTTGTTCGGGCGGGATCTCTTCGAGGTACTTGAGGATGCCGCCTTCGAGGTGGTAGACCTCTTCAAAGCCGCGCATTTTCATGAGCGCGGTGGACTTTTCGCAGCGGATGCCGCCGGTGCAGAACATGGCCACTTTGGTCTTTTTGGCGGCCTCGCCTTGCAGGTTGTCCTGCGCGTCGAGCCAGGCGGGCAGCTGCACAAAGGTCTTGATGTTCGGATTGATCGCGCCCTTGAAAGTGCCAATGGCCACCTCGTAATCGTTACGGGTGTCGATGACCACCACATCCGGGTCGGCCAGCAAGGCGTTCCAGTCGGCGGGTTTGACATACTGGCCCACGGTCTTGTTCGGGTCCAGCTCGGGCACGCGCAAGGTGACGATCTCTTTTTTGAGCTTGACCTTCATGCGGGTGAACGGCGGCTTGGGGCTCCACGACTCCTTGTGTTGCAGAGTGGCCAGGCGCGGGTCGGCATGCAAAAACGCCAGCACGGCGCGGATGCCCGCTTCAGGCCCGGCAATGGTGCCATTGATGCCCTCGTGCGCCAGCAGCAAGGTTCCTTTGACATCGTTGGCCTCACAGCAGGCTTGCAAAGGCGCTTGCAAGTCGGCGAAGTCGGGCAGATCGACGAATTTATAGAGGGCGGCGGTGAGGTAAAGAGAAGCGGATTGCATACGGCAATTATCCTTGCAGATACAGGCGTGGGTCATGGCTTGACCCAGCACGCCCGGAGCATTGCCTCAAGATGGCAAAACGTCGTCGCTTTCAGGTGCTTGACCGCCCTGACGACTCAAGAAAGCCAAGGCGGCATCCAAGTCACCGCGTTGCGCGCGTTGTGTGAAGTAATCGGCCGTTTTCATGGCGGACAACTTTTCGGCTACCGCACTCACGATGAACTGGTTCAAGGTGGTGCCATCTTCCCGCGCCACCAGCTCAGCGCCCGCTTTGAGCGACAAGGGAAGACGCAGCGCATAGTTACTTTGGGTGCCCATTTCAAGCTCCTTGAAAAAACTGCCTTGGGGTCACCACACCGACCCCGAACTTGCTGGCCTGTGGCCAGAAATCTTTGTGATTGGAAGTCACGATCGTCACTGAACCACCCTGCCCTTGTCCATTGACGGCCAATTCGAGCACCAAATCATCGTTGGGGTCGCGCAATTGAGGACGCCACAAAAACTGGATTTCAACCCGTATGACGACCCCAGCCAACACATCCAGGAAATTGATCACCTCATGTGCCTGGACGCCTGCTGCCACCAAAGGCTCAGGTCGCAACAGTACCGCTTCGTACTCCATGAACAGGGGAACACTGCACAGTGCTTTGACTTTTCGCTGAAGGACCTGACTCACAAGTTCGACCGATGCGCCACCCGGGCTTCGCACGGCGGCGACGAGCACATTGGTATCGAGCACAAAATTCATATTGCTGGCAATATATCATTGCAACAACCATGAATCAAGCACTCCGGTCATCGGATGGCCAAACGACAAGCACTCGCAAACGCCGTTGTAGCCGGGGGGTACAGAGATTCAGCACTTACAAAGCCAATACCTGAGCTGGCTTTGGCCTCTCAAGCCACTGTTCAAACTCATCGGCCAACTGCTCGCTGGCCTTGGCTGCAGCCGTCCACACCTTCAACCGCCCCGCCAAATCTCGGTCGTAGGTCATGAAGTCCTTGCGGTCGGGCAGTTTGCCGTTGGGCAAGGTTTTGACCCACTCAGGATTGGGGGCCAGGACGATGGTGTTGTCCAAGAAGGCCGTCGCACCGTGTCGCCACTTGAGCGCTTTGTCGAGCCAGCCAGGCACCACGTTTTGCTGAAAGTGCGGATAGAGCACGATGGCGCGTTCTGGGCCTTGGCTGGGCGCGGTCCAGTTCAGGTGCAGGTGGTAGTCGGTGATGCCACCGTCCCAATACGCGCCAGCGGGTGCGCCTGGGATGTCGTGCACGGCCTTGAGCGCAAACGGGATCGAGCAACTTGCTTGTAGCGCGGACATGAAATTGCCTTCGGTCAGAGCCACGGCGCGGGTGCGGAAGTCTTGTGAGTCAAAGGGCAAGGCCGCGCCCTGCGCCGAAAACACCACCCGCTCCAACCAGCCGCCCAGCGCCCGGCGGCTGACGGCGTTGCTGAGGTACGCCCCGGCGTAGCCCAGGGGGGTGGCCACCGGATGTTCGCGGTGCAAGATGTGCTGCCCACGCGAGGTGACGATGTGCAACCTGTAACGCGGGTGGTTCAGCGCCTCTTGGATGCGTCCACCGTAAAAGGCCTGCAGGCTCTGGCCAAAGGCCTCGCTCACCTGCGCGGCCGTGACGCGCTTTTTGCCCGGCAGCGGCTCGTAGTGCTGGTGGATGTAGTCGTGCTCCAGCCGCTCGAAGGCACTCACGGGATTGTTCAGGCAGGCGGTGGACATGCGCCACGCACCGATCGATGCACCCACCAGGTCCACGGCTTGGCTGCTTCGCGTCAGCCACTCACCAAAGATGAAGCGGTCCAGTGCCCCGAGGATCAGTCCTTTGGGGCCGCCCGCCGCGCCCGGGATGACGCCAATGTGCCCAGGCCGCAAACCGTGTTCGCGGATGTGGGCCAGGGCTTTGGGGCCAGCGTGGATGTGGAGGGCTTGCATGGGTTTTACTTTTTGAGGCCCTGCAGCTTGGCAAAGGCGCTGGCTATGGCCGAGCCTGCGGCAGCGGGAGGCGAGGTGTAGCCCCCACCCGATCCACCACCGCGTTGGCGGTTGCCTGGCCCTGCCCCTTCAAACTTGTTGTCTCTTGGTCCATCGCGCCGTGCAGGGGCAGCGTCCAGCTTCATGGTCAGGCTGATGCGCTTGCGGGCCACATCGACTTCGAGCACTTTGACTTTGACGATGTCGCCGGTTTTGACCACCTCGCGGGCATCGGTCACAAATTTGTTGGCCAGCTGGCTCACGTGGACCAAGCCGTCCTGGTGCACGCCCAAATCGACGAACGCGCCGAACTGGGCCACGTTGCTCACGGTGCCCTCCAAGGTCATGCCTTCTTTCAGGTCCTTGATGTCTTCCACGCCATCGGCCAGTCGGGCCACTTTGAAGTCGGGGCGCGGGTCGCGGCCGGGTTTTTCAAGTTCACCCAAGATGTCCTTGATGGTGATGGCGCCAAATTTTTCGCTCGCAAACAGCTCAGGCTTGAGCGTTTTGAGCACATCGCTGCGGCCCATGATTTCCTGAACCGGCTTGCCGGTCTTGACGATGATCTGCTCCACCACCGGATAGGTTTCGGGGTGCACGCCGGTCATGTCCAGCGGGTTGTCACCCCCGCGAATGCGCAAAAAACCTGCGCTTTGCTCGAAAGTTTTGGCGCCCAGGCCGGTGACTTTGAGCAGGTCTTGTCGCGACTTGAACACGCCATTGGCATCACGCCAACGCACCACGGCCTTGGCCACGCTGCCCGACAGGCCCGACACGCGGGTCAGCAAGGGGACGCTTGCGGTGTTCAGGTCCACGCCCACCGAGTTCACGCAGTCTTCGACCACCGCGTCCAGCGTTTTGGCCAGCTCGCTCTGGTTCACATCGTGCTGGTACTGGCCCACGCCAATCGACTTGGGGTCGATCTTGACCAGTTCGGCCAACGGGTCTTGCAGGCGGCGGGCAATGGAGGCCGCGCCGCGCAGGCTCACGTCTACATCGGGCATTTCTTGAGATGCGTATTCGCTGGCCGAGTACACCGAAGCGCCCGCCTCGCTGACAACGACCTTGGTGATTTCCACGCCTTCTCGCAATCGGGCCAGTTGTTTGATCAGGTCGCCGGCCAGCTTGTCTGTTTCACGGCTGGCTGTGCCGTTGCCAATGGCGATCAGGTTGACGTTGTGCTTCTCGCACAATTTGGCCAAGGTGAAGAGCGAGCCCTCCCAGTCCTTGCGCGGCTCATGCGGGTACACGGTGGAGGTGTCCACCAGCTTGCCGGTGGCGTCCACCACAGCCACCTTCACGCCCGTGCGGATGCCCGGGTCCAGACCCATGACCACACGGGGGCCTGCAGGTGCAGCCAACAACAGGTCGCGCAGGTTGTCGCTGAAGACCTTGATGGCCACTTTTTCGGCTTCTTCGCGCAGGCGGGCAAACAAATCGCGCTCGGTCGACAAGCTGAGCTTCACGCGCCAAGTCCAGGCCACGCATTTGCGGATCAGGTCGTCGCTGGGGCGAGCCGCGTGGCTCCAGCCCAGGTGCATGGCGATCTTGCCTTCGGCAATGCTGGGTTTGCCGGGCTCTGGTTCGACAGGAAGAACCAGCTTGGCGTCCAGCATTTCCAAAGCACGACCCCTGAAAACGGCCAAAGCCCGGTGGCTGGGCACGCGGCCAATCGGTTCGTCGTAGTCAAAGTAATCGCGGAACTTGGCCACGTCAGCGTTGTTTTCATCCTTGCCGTCGGCCAGCTTGCTTTTGAACAGGCCTTCGTTCCACAACCATTCGCGCAGGGCCTGCACCAGCGACGCGTCTTCGGCCCAGCGCTCGCTGAGCAAATCGCGCACGCCGTCGAGCACGGCGGCGGTGGTCGTGAAGTCCGCCCCTTCAATCGCGCCAGCGGCCAGCACATAGGCTTGTGCTTCGGCGTGCGGGTCGAGCGTTGGGTCGGCAAACAGCTTGTCGGCCAGCGGCTCCAGACCGGCTTCGCGGGCAATCATGCCCTTGGTGCGGCGCTTGGGCTTGAAGGGCAGGTAAATGTCTTCGAGCTCTTGTTTGGTGGGCGCGGCGTCGATGGCGGCCAGCAATTCAGGCGTCATCTTGCCCTGCTCCGTGATGCTCTTGATGACTGCAGCGCGGCGGTCTTCGAGTTCGCGCAGGTAGCCCAGCCGGGCTTCCAGCTCACGCAGCTGAATGTCATCCAGACCATCGGTGACTTCTTTGCGGTAACGGGCGATGAAAGGCACTGTGGCACCACCGTCCAGCAGCTCGACGGCGGCTTTGACTTGGTCGGGGCGAATCTGGATCTCGGCGGCCAACTGGCCCATGATTATCTGCATGCGAATTTCAAATGTAAGAGGCGAAGCGAGCGAGTTTGCCACAGCATGCGAAAGCCCTCGGAGGGTCATTTCTGCTGATGTTTTTGATGATTTTTTGCCGAATTCAAAAAATAATTCTTAAAAATAATTATTAAGAACTCAATTCAAAGGAAATCTCGTAATTCCTGGTATTGACTGTTTAAGTCCGCAAAATTACATTAATTGTCATTAATGACAATTCAAAGTCGCAAAAAAGCGACTCAGCGGAGTGAAATCATGAAAAACAACAAACGCAGTTGGGTAATTCGCTGCTTGACGGTCTTCTGTTTGGCCGGTCAGTTGGCAGCTTGCAATACCTTGCCCATGGAGGAATACGCGGAATTCGCCCCTCAGCCGGCAAACAGGCGCATCATGAACCAGGTCAAGATCAGCTGGGAAGCGCGAGAAGATGTGGCGGACTTCTGTGCCAAGGCGAAAGGCATGAGCAAGGACGCCGCTTTCTTGTCTCCGCCCCTTGCATGTGCGATTTGGAACGTTCCCCGGAAAGAATGCACTGTGGTGACCGGAAGCAAAACCACGCACCTTGCTCTGGGCCACGAAATCCGTCACTGCTTTGAAGGCCACTTTCACTGACCTTCAAAGCCCGGAGCTTCAGGCGCGCAAAGCGGCCTTCAGCGCGACGCCGATTTCAGGCTTGGCGGCAAACGGGTCGGGCGGGTTGTGGCCCATGACAATGGCTTCCATGCGGCTTTGCACATTGCCCAGCGCCTGCGGGTGGCTGTAAATGTAGAACTGGCCTGAAGCGACCGCATCAAACACTTTTTGAGCCACATCGGCAGCAGAGACTTTGCCGCTGCCCACCGCTTTGTCGCTTTGGGCTTGGCCAATCAATTGGCTGGCGGTGGGCTTTTCGGCGGCCAGATCAGCCGGACGGTTGCGGTGGCTCTGGCTGATGCCGGTGGGCACAAAGTAAGGGCACAGCACACTGGCGCTGACCTGGTCGCTCACCAATTGCAGGTCTTGGTAGAGCGTTTCGGTCAGTGACACCACGGCGTGTTTGCTCACGTTGTAGATGCCCATATTGGGGGGCGTGAGCAAACCGGCCATGCTGGCGGTGTTGACGATGTGGCCCTGGTAAGCCGGGTCGGCCTTGGCGGCTTCGAGCATCATGGGGGTGAACAGGCGCACGCCGTGCACCACGCCCCAGAGGTTGACGCCCAGCACCCACTCCCAGTCGGCCACCGAGTTTTCCCAGACCAGGCCCCCTGCCCCCACGCCCGCGTTGTTGAACACGAAGTGCGGTGCGCCAAATTGTGCTTTGACGTCGGCGGCCAGCTGCTCCATGGCCTTGACGTTCGACACGTCCACCTTGCGGGCCAGCATCTGAGCGCCTTGAGCGCTCATTTCGGCTGCGGCTTTGTCGAGCGCGTCTTGCTGCACATCGACCAGCACCAGATTCATGCCCAGCTTGGCACCGATGCGGGCGCATTCCAGGCCAAAGCCGGAACCGGCACCGGTCAGGACGGCTGTTTTGCCTTTGAAGTTCTCGATCATGGGGAAACCTTTTTCAATGTGAAGCCCACACGGGGAAAGTGAACGTGGACCGTGCCCGCACGTTCATCACTGCGACGCAGGGTGTAACGGGTGCGGGTGGCCGCGATCAGTTCGCCCTCGGTCGGCTCCTGGCCAAAGTTGTCGGCGGCGATCACCACCTGGCTGCCCAAGGCGATGCCGTGTTCATCCTGAAACACCTCGCCATGCACCACGACCGGCGTGGCATTGCGGGCCTGCTGCAGGGCTTCGTCGGCGCTGCATTTGCCGGGTGTGCCGTGGCCGATGGCCTTCATGCGGGCCATCCAGCTTTTGACTTCAGGCGTCGCGTCCAGAATGCCCGCCAATGCGGGCGTGCGCTCTTGCGTGAACCACAGCGGGTGGTAAGCCGCAAAGTCGGCCACACAAGGCTGTGCGCCGAACAAAAAGTCTTGCCCGTGCAGCATGCTTGCGATGCGGCGCAGATAGCTTTTGTAGGTGGCACCGGCGTCTGCCGAGGCCATGCGGGGCGCTCCACCCCGCATGGCGGCGCGGTCGGCCACAAAGGCCTGCACGCCTTCGGCGGGTGCGCCTGCAAAGACCTGCGCCACGCCTGCGGGCTGGAAGTTATACGCCATGGCAGCGGTGAACAAGGCGCTGTCGGCCCACTGCGCCACGATGCGTGCCGCGCCTTTGACGGCTTCGGGGTAGATCGTGGGTGTTGGCGCCACATGCTCCAGCAGATCGCAGATGAGTGCGGTGTCGCAGTAAATGTCCGCGCCGATCTGAAGCACCGGGGTTTTGCGGTAACCGCCCGTGAGCGCGGTCAGGTCAGGCTTGGGCATGATCATCGGAATGAACACGCTCTTCCAGGCCAGCTGCTTGTGGCCCAGGATCAGTCGGACTTTCTCGGCAAAGGGCGAGGTCGGGTAATGGTGGAGGATCAGCTCGGACATGCGGCCCGCCTCAGATCAGCTTGACCAGTTGCTTGCCGAAGTTCTTGCCCTTGAGCAGACCCAGGAAAGCTTCGGGCGCAGCGGCCAGGCCTTGGGCCACGGATTCGCGGGGGCGCAGTTTGCCGGTGCCCACCAGTGTGCCCAGCTCTTGCAGGGCCTCGGGCCAGACTTCCATGTGCTCGCTGACGATGAAGCCTTCGATCTTCATGCGGTTGACCAAAATCAGGGCGGGGTTGCTCATGGGCAGTGGCGCACCGTCGTAGCCGGCGATCATGCCGCACACCGCGATGCGTGCAAAAGCGTTGGTGCGCAGCATCACGGCATCGAGCACCATGCCACCCACGTTTTCAAAGTGGCCGTCGATGCCGTTCGGGCAGGCTTCACGCAGGGCTTTGGACAGGCTCAGGTAGTCCTTGTGCTCTTTGTAGTCAATGCAGGCGTCAAAGCCGAGTTCGTTGACCACGTAGTCACATTTGTCCTTGCCGCCGGCAATGCCCACCACGCGGCAGCCACGCGCTTTGGCCAATGCACCATAAGCGCTGCCCACCGCGCCGCTGGCAGCGCTCACGGTGACGGTCTCGCCCGCCTTGGGGTTGATGATCTTGACCAAGCCGTACCAAGCGGTCACGCCAGGCATGCCGACGGCACCCAGGTAATGCGACAGCGGCACATGGGTGGTGTCCACTTTGCGCAGGAACCCAGCAGAAATAGCATTGCTATCGACCACGCTGTACTCTTGCCAGCCGCCCATGCCCACGACCTGGTCACCGGCTTTGAAATTGGGGTGGCGGCTGTCCACCACCTCGCCCACGGTACTGCCGATCATGACTTGTCCCAAGGGTTGAGGTGCTGCGTAGCTCTTGCTTTCGTTCATGCGTCCGCGCATGTAGGGGTCCAGACTCAGGTAGTGGTGGCAAACCAGGACTTCGCCATCTTTCAATTCTGGCAAGGGCAACTCGACCATTTTGAAGTTGCTGGTGGTGGCTTCGCCCTGTGGGCGGTTGTCCAAAACGATGCGGTGGTTGATGGGCATGGGTGTCTCCAGTGAATGTGAGTGAATTAATCGGTAGAAGGTGACGGTGTCTCGCGACGGGTGACGTACTTGAAGGTGCCGGTGGCGTGTGCACACAGCTGCCCTTGGGCGTCAAACACGCTGCCCTCGGTAAACGCCATGCTGCGCGTGCGGTGCTGCAGATGGCCTTTGCCCAAGAGCGCTTGCCCGGGCATGACTTTGGCGGGGCGCATGAAGGTGGTTTTCATCTCGATGGTGACCACGCCCATCTCCGGGTCCACGCTGCGCGCTGCCGTGGCCATGATCACGTCCAGAAAGGTCATGACAGCACCACCATGTGTGACGTCGAATGAATTGAGGTGCTCGGGGCGCGGCGCGAAATGCAATTCGGATTCACCGCCCTCGAACTTCTCCAGGGTGAAGCCAAGATGTTGAACAAATGGGATGTGTGCGCCGAATGGGATGCTCATGTTCAAGCCCGATGCCGTTCAGCCGCCAATGATGGCGCTGACACCGCCGTCCACCGCCAGCCACTGGCCGGTGATGTGCTTGCCTGCGTCCGATGCGTACAGCAGGGTCAAACCCTTGAGGTCTTCGTCATCGCCCAGGCGGCGCAGCGGTGCGCCTTGGGCCATTTTGTCGGCACCGAGCTTTTCCAGCAGACCATAGGTCATCTTGCTGGGGAAAAAGCCGGGGCAAATCGCATTGACGGTGATGCCGTGTTCGCCCCACTCACCGGCCAATGCACGGGTGAAGTTGACCACCGCGCCTTTGGAGGTGTTGTAGGCGATGGTCTTCATCTCGGACGGGTTGCCCGCCAGACCCGCGATGGAGGCCACGTTCAGGATGCGGCCTTTTTTGCGCGGGATCATGCTGCGTTTGGCCACTTCCTGGGCCAGGATGAAATAGCCACGCACGTTCAGGTTCATCACCTTGTCCCAAGCTTCCACTGGGTGTTCTTCTGCGGCAGCACCCCAGGTGGCACCAGCGTTGTTGACCAAGATGTCAATCGCGCCCATGCGCTCCATCGTCTCAGCGGCCAGGCGGCGGATGTCTTCTTCCTTGCCGCAGTCGGCCGCGATCCAGCGGGCGTCAATGCCTGCGGCCTGCAACTCGGCAGCGGCTTCTTCGAGGTCGGCCGCTTTGCGCGAACTGAGCATGATCTTGGCACCCGCCTCGCCCAGGGCATGGGCCATTTGCAGGCCCAAACCGCGCGAGCCGCCGGTGACCAAAGCCACTTGACCGGTCAAGTCAAAAAGTTGTTGAACTGTGCGTGTCATGGGTGTCTCCGTTACTTCATCAAGTGCTTGGCCAAAGCCATGTAGGCAGGCAAGGATGTGGGGTCATTGAAAGGGTTGTTGGGCATCGGGAACGAAGCAAACCGGGCGATCACCATCTCGGCCTTGGGGTCGATGTAAATCGCCTGACCATGGATGCCACGAGCGGAGTAAGCGCCATGCTCGTTGTTGGACACCCACCACATGTTGCGGTAGGACCAGCCAGGCAACGTGGGGTAAGACGCTTGCGGGAAGGCGCTCTTGTCTCCGCCCTTGGCGATGTCTTGCACCACCGATGCCGGGATGATCTGCTGACCATTGAACTTGCCCTGGTTGCGCATCATCTCGCCAAAGCGGGCCATGTCGCGCAGGCTGGCGTTCAGGCCACCGCCTGCAAACTCGGTGCCCAGCGAGTCAACCGCAAAGTAAGCGTCTTGCTCCATGCCCATCTTGCTCCAGATGCGCTCGGTCAGGTTCTGGCCCACGCTCTTGCCGGTGACGCGGCTGATGACCCAGCCGAGCACATCGGTGTTGACCGTCTTGTAGGCGAAATCACCGCCGTGCTCACCCATCTTCTTGACGGTGGGCATGAAGGCGTAGAAGTTGTCCGGCCCCTGGTAGCCCGGTGGACGCGGGAACACGCGACCTGCAAACATGTGCGTCCAGATTTCGGACTTGGGGTCCATATAGCCTTCGGTGTACTGGATGCCGGTGCGCATGTCGAGCAGGTTGCGGATGGTGGCGTCGCCAAAACCGCTGTCCTTGAGTTCGGGCACGTACTGGGCTACCTTGGCGTTTTCATCGAGTTTGCCTTCGGCCACCAAGATGGCACCGATCAGCCCGAAGAAGGACTTGGTGACCGACATGGACATGTGCTGTTTTTCAGCGCTCAGGGCCCCGGCGTAACGCTCGTACACCACTTTGCCTTTGTGCATCACCAGCACGCCATCGGTGTAGTTGGCGTCAAAAGCCTGCGCCCAAGTCATGGGTTCGGTCTTGCCCAGGGGCGTGAAGCTCACCGCGTCCAGGTCCTTGCGCTCGGCCCGGGCCAAGGCCACGGCAGGCACGGTGCCACGGCTCACGTTGGTGGTGGGTGCGAGTTGGCGGTAGTTGGAAAAACTCCAGCGGAACTGCGGGAACTTGTAGAACGAGCCGTCATAAAACTGAACCACCTTGTTGGCCGGGGGCGGTGATCCCAGCATCCAGCCCAAAGTCACCGGATCGGTTTGCGCTGCGGTGGGCAAGGTGGGCGCAGGCGCTTGCGCCAGGGCGCAAGTGCTGATCGCAGCGAGGGCGAGTGCACCGACGGTGCGTTGAAAGGCGAAGGGCCGCATTTTTTGTCTCCTGTTGCCAATAAGCTGGCAGTTTTTTTACACGGTGTAATCCATGCAGCGTCGCTCTTTGACGACGGACTTCATGAACGGCTTGATGGCCACATGTTGCGGGTGATTCTGGTAGGCCGCTAGCACCTGCGCGTCATCGAGCAACATGTGCAGCACCAAATCATTCGTGCAGTCCATGCCTGGCGTGGCCGTGGCGACTTCAAAGCTGCGGATGCCAGGCACCACATCGGCGCAAGACAGCAGCAAAGCCTTGGCTTTTTCCAGGTTCTGGGCCTTGTCGGCCCCTTCGGCCTGCTCGTGCAGGTTCCACATCACGATGTGTCGGATCATCAAAAGGCCTCCTCAGGCAGTTCAGCGCAAGTGGGGTCGCGGCTGCTGACGACATTCAGCCAAGCCCCGATCTTGGGCAATTCGTAGCGGAAGAAATAACGGCAGGCGGCACGTCGGCCTTGTGCGGCCGGGCTGTTGTGGCCGTCCAGGCTGGCTGCCACATCGAGCCAGATCCAGGCGATCACCGTGTGGCCAAAGGCTTGTAAATAAGGCACCGCGTTGGCCAGGGCCTGCGCGGGCTCGGCACCGTCCCAGGCTTGCTGGGTGGCTTGGCCGATTTGCTGGAGCGCGTCACGCAAAGCGGCGGCTTCAGGGCCCCATGTGGCTTCCGCCTTTTTCGCGGTGGCCATCATGCGCTCGGCCAACAGCTTCAGGCCTCGGCCGTTTTCCATCAGCACCTTGCGGCCCAGCAGGTCCATGGCCTGAATGCCGTGGGTGCCTTCGTGGATCATGTTCAGGCGGTTGTCGCGCCAATATTGCTCCACCGGAAAGTCGCGCGTGTAGCCGTAGCCACCGTGGATCTGGATCGCCAGACTGTTGGCCTCCAGACACCATTCGCTCGGGAAGCTCTTGACGATGGGCGTGAGCACCTCCAGCAGCAAACGCGCCACATCGGCGTCTTCAGTCGTGCCGGTGTGCTGTTCGTCCACCAGCCGGGCGCTGTACAAAGCCAGGGCCAGAGCACCTTCGCTGTAGGCTTTTTGGGCCAGCAGCATGCGCTTGATGTCGGCGTGTTCGATGATGCGCACCTGTGGTCGGCTGGCGTCTTTGCCCCCTGCCCCGCTGGGTCTGCCTTGGGGGCGGTTTTTGGCGTAGTCGAGGCTGGCGTAGTAACCGGCCATGCCCAACATGGTGGCGGCCATGCCCACACCGATGCGGGCCTCGTTCATCATGTGGAACATGCAGCGCAGGCCTTCGCCGGGCTTGCCGACGAGGTAGCCTACGGCGCCCTCGCTGCCGCGCACCGGGTATTTGCCTTCGCCAAAGTTCAGCAGCGTGTTGGTTGTGCCGCGCCAGCCGCATTTGTGGTTCAGACCTGCCAGCGCCACGTCGTTGCGCTCACCCGTCAGTTGGCCATCTGTGCCCACCAGCTTTTTGGGCACGATGAAGAGCGAAATGCCCTTGACGCCAGGCACCAACTGGCCATTCGCGTCCGGGATCTTGGCCAGCACCAAATGGATGATGTTCTCAGACAGCTCATGCTCGCCCGAGGAGATCCACATCTTGTTGCCCTTGAGGCGGTAACGCGCCCCCAAAGCCTCGGTTTCGAAGTCAGCGCCATCGGGCGTGGCACGGGTCATCACGTCGCTCAGGGACGAGCCCGCTTGCGGCTCAGACAGGCACATGGTGCCCGAGAAGCGGCCGCTGAATTCGTTGGCGGCAAACACCTGTTTTTGCAAGTCGGTGCCATGCACCATGAGCAAATTGGCGTTGCCGCTGGTGAGCATGCCCGAGCCGATGCTCACTGATGCCATGGCAAAAAAAGCGTTGGCAGCGGTCTCGACCGTGTAGGGCAACTGCATGCCGCCCACGTCGTAGTCTTGGGCTGCACTCAGCATGCCCGACTCGGCATAGGCCTTGTAGGCGTCATGCGTGGCTTGCGGCAGGATGACTTTTTCGCCGTCGAACTTCGGCTCTTCAATGTCGACGGTACGGTTGAATGGTGCGTACTTTTCGCGGGCGATGCGTTCACAGGTGTCGAGCACCGCGTCAAAAGTTTCGCGCGAATGGTCGGCAAAGCGCTCGCGGGACTGCAGGCTTTCAACCTTGAGCCAGTCGTGCAACAAGAAATCAACGGTGGGGCGCAAACTCATGGCAACTCATCCAGATTCAAAACATAAAAAAAGGCGGCCGGCTCAAAGCCAGCCGCCCTTCGCGTTGATCAGTCATCAACGCAGGCGAACATCACAGCACTTCAAAAATGCCGCAAGCACCCATGCCGCCGCCGATGCACATGGTCACCGCCACGCGCTTGGAACCACGGCGTTTGCCTTCGATCAGGGCGTGACCCGTCAGGCGCTGGCCCGACACGCCGTAGGGGTGACCCACCGCGATCGCACCGCCGTTGACGTTCAGGCGATCAGCCGGGATGCCCAGCTTGTCGCGGCAGTACAGCACTTGTACTGCAAAGGCTTCGTTCAGCTCCCACAGGTCGATGTCATTGACGGTCAGACCCAAACGCGCCAGTGCTTTGGGCACGGCATACACAGGGCCAATGCCCATTTCATCAGGCTCGCAACCGGCCACCGCAAAACCGAGGAATCGGCCCAGCGGCTTCATGCCGCGTTGCTCTGCCAATTTTTCGTCCATCAGCACGCAAGCGCCCGCACCGTCCGAGAACTGGCTGGCGTTACCGGCCGAGACCAAGCCACCGGGCAGCGCCGAGCGCAGACCGCTGATGGCCTCCAAAGTGGTGCCTTCGCGCAGACCTTCGTCGCGGCTCACGGTCACTTGCTTGGTGGTCATGCCCATGACTTTGTCGATCACGCCTTGCGTGACGGTGATGGGGGCAATTTCGTCGTCAAACTTGCCTGCAGCTGCGGCTGCGCAGGCTTTTTGCTGGCTGGCCGCACCGTAAGCGTCCATCACATCGCGGCCGATTTTGTAGCGCTTGGCCACTTGCTCGGCGGTTTGCAACATGTTCCAGTAGATCTCGGGCTTCATCTTGGCCAAGGCCAAGTCTTGCATCATGTGGGTGTTCATTTCCTGCTGCACGCAAGAAATGCTTTCCACGCCGCCAGCCACATAAACCTGGCCTTCGCCCGCGATGATGCGTTGCGCCGCCAAGGCAATGGTTTGCAAGCCAGAGGAGCAAAAACGGTTGACGGTCATGCCCGAGACCGAGATGGGCAGACCCGCCTTGAGCGCGATCTGGCGGGCAATGTTGGCACCGGTGGCGCCCTCAGGGCTTGCGCAACCCATGATCACGTCTTCGACTTCGGCGGCGTCAATGCCTGCGCGGGCCACGGCGTGTTGCACCGCGTGACCGCCCAGGGTCGCGCCGTGGGTCATGTTGAAAGCGCCCTTCCAGCTTTTGGCCAGGGGTGTGCGTGCGGTAGAAACGATGACAGCATTCGTCATGATGATGAACCTTTAGTGAATCAGTTGAATGTCTTGCCTTCGGCCACCAGGCGCGCCAACAAAGGTGCGGGTTGCCAGAACTGGGCGTCGTCGAGCGGGTTCTTGGCGAAGCGTTTCATGGCTTCGGCCACGTTGAACAGGCCAATCGTGTCGGCGTAGTTCATGGGGCCACCGCGCCAGAACGGGAAGCCGTAACCGGTGATGTAGACCATGTCGATGTCGCTGGCCTTGCTGGCAATGCCCTCTTCCAGAATGTGGCAAGCCTCGTTGACCAGCGAGAACACCAGGCGCTGCACGATTTCTTCGTCAGAAATCTTGCGGGGCGTGATGCCTTGGGCGGCGCGGTGCTTTTCGATCATCTCGACCACCACGGGGCTGGGGATCGCATCGCGCTTGCCGGCCTGGTAGTCGTACCAGCCAGCGCCGGTTTTTTGACCGTAGCGGCCCATTTCGCACAGCAAGTCAGCGGTCTTGCTGTACTTCATGTTCGGCTTTTCCTGGTAGCGGCGCTTGCGGATGGCCCAGCCGATGTCGTTGCCGGCCAGATCGCCCATGCGGAAGGGGCCCATGGCAAAACCAAACTTCTCGACCGCCTTGTCCACTTGCGCGGGGGTGCAGCCTTCTTCGATCAGGAAACCCGCTTGGCGGCTGTACTGCTCGATCATGCGGTTGCCGATGAAACCATCGCACACGCCGGAGACCACCGAGGTCTTCTTGATCTTCTTGCCGATGGCCATCACAGTGGCCAGCACGTCCTTGCCTGTTTGAGCGCCACGCACCACTTCAAGCAGTTTCATCACATTGGCGGGGCTGAAGAAGTGCATGCCGATCACGTCTTGCGGACGCTTGGTGAAGGATGCGATCTTGTTCACGTCCAGCGTCGAGGTGTTGGACGCCAGGATCGCACCGGGCTTCATCACTTCGTCGAGCTTCTTGAAGACGGTTTCCTTGACGCCCATTTCTTCGAACACGGCTTCAATGACCAGGTCAGCCTGACCAATGTCGTCATAACTCAGCGTGGTGGACAAGAGCGCCATGCGCTCGTCGTATTTCTCTTGCTTGAGCTTGCCTTTTTTGACTTGGGCTTCGTAGTTTTTGCGGATCGTGGCCACGCCACGGTCCAACGCGTCTTGTTTCATCTCCAAAATCTTGACCGGGATGCCCGCGTTCAGGAAGTTCATCGAGATGCCGCCACCCATGGTGCCAGCGCCGATCACGGCGATCGACTTGATCTCGCGCTTGGGGGTGTCTTCGGGCACATCAGGAATCTTGCTGGCTGCGCGGTCGGCCATGAAGATGTGGCGCAGTGCACGGCACTCGGGCGTCATCATCAGGTTCATGAAGATTTCACGCTCCAGGACCATGCCGTCTTCAAATTTCTTCTTGGTGGCGGCTTCGACCGCGTCCACGCATTTGCCTGGGGCAGGCAGGTTTTTGGCCATGCCTTTGACCATGTTGCGGGCAAACTGGAAGTAAGCATCGCCTTGGACGTGCTTGCAGGGCAAGTTGCGCACCAGGGGCAAGGGGCTGCCGTCGGCGTGTTGTGCGGCCACTTTGCGGGCCAAGGCCAAAGCTTCTTCGGCCAAGCTGTCGGCCGACTGGGCCATGGCATCGAACAGCTTTTGGCCGGGCAGCATGGCCAGCATTTCGCTCTTGATGGCTTCGCCGCTGACGATCATGTTGAGCGCCGCTTCCACACCGATCACACGGGGCAGACGCTGCGTGCCGCCAGCGCCGGGGATCAGGCCCAGCTTGACTTCAGGCAAGGCCACCGAGGTGCCGGGGGCTGCAATGCGGTAATGGCAACCCAAGGCGAGTTCGAGACCGCCGCCCATGGCCACCGAATGAATGGCGGCCACGACGGGCTTGGCCGAGTTTTCGCAAGCGCGGATGACGCTGAGCAAATTGGGTTCCTGGATCGCCTTGGGCGAGCCAAATTCACGGATGTCTGCGCCACCCGAAAAGGCTTTGCCGCCACCGGTGATGACGATGGCTTTGACGGCTGCGTCGTTGTTGGCTTTTTCCAGACCATCGGTGATGCCGATGCGGGTGGACAGACCCAAACCGTTGACGGGCGGGTTCATCAGCGTGATGACCGCGACATCACCGTGGACTTTGTATTCAGCTGTCATGCTGGTTTCCTTTGCGTGAAATAAAGGGAGAAATAAAAAAGAACGGTCGTTCGTTTTTGAAGATTGTAGTGGCTGAAGAGTCAAAGCATGCAGGTCGGGCCAACAAAACTGTCTCACCCGGGACGAAGGCTCAAACCTCCAGCCATTCCTTGCGGATGTAGCTGTTTTGACGCAGCTCCTCGGGCGTGCCTTCAAACACGATGCTGCCATGCCCCATGACCAGCGCTCGGTCTGAAATGTTCATGGCGATCGTGAGTTTTTGCTCGATCAAGAGCACCGACACCCCGCGGCTTTTGAGCTGCTGCAGGTATTGCCCCACCAACTCCACGATCTTGGGGGCCAAGCCCTCGGTCGGCTCGTCGATGATGATCAGATCGGGGTCGCCCATCAGGCTGCGGCACAGGGTGAGCATTTGTTGCTCGCCACCGGACAAAACGCCGGCTTCGGTGTGCTCCCGCTCTTTGAGGCGGGGGAACAAGGCGTACATGTCGTCAAACGACCAACGGCTGTTTTTGGCCCCGGACTTCTGTCCCAGTTGCAGGTTCTGGCTCACGGTGAGCTTGGGGAAGATGTCGCGGTTCTCGGGCACATAACCAATGCCCAGATGCGCCACTTCATAAGCTTTTTTGCCTTGAATGGCTTGCCCCTTCCAGTCAATGGAGCCCTGGCAATCGACCAGGCCCATGATGGCCTTGGCGGTGGTGGAACGGCCCGAACCGTTGCGTCCGAGCAAAGCGACGATCTCGCCCTGCCCCACGCTGAAGTTCACACCATGCAGCACATGGCTTTTGCCGTAGTACGCGTGAAGGTTGTCAACTTTGAGCATCTCAGTGGCCTCCCGCCTGGCTGTCGGCCACACTGGAGCCCAGATAAGCCTCTTGAACTTTCGCATTGGCCCGCACGGCCTCGGGGGTGTCGAAGGCGATCACCTCGCCATACACGACCACCGCGATCTTGTCGGCCAGGCCGAACACCACGCCCATGTCGTGCTCCACCGTCAGCAAGGTTTTTCCCACGGTGACTTCCTTGATGAGGTGAATGAAGCGCGAGGTCTCGCTCTTGCTCATGCCGGCCGTCGGTTCGTCCAGCAAGATCACGTCTGAGCCGCCGGCGATGGTGACGCCGATTTCCAGCGCACGTTGTTCGGCATAGGTCAGGTTCATGGCCAGCACATCGCGCTTTTTGTCGAGGTGGATCATGTCCAGCAACTGTTCGGCGCGGGCATTGGCGTCCTTCAGCCCCGAGAGGAACTTGAAGAAGGTGTATTTGTAGCCCAGGCTCCACAGCACCGCGCAACGCAGGTTTTCAAACACGCTGAGCTTGGGGAAGATGTTGGTGATCTGGAAGCTGCGAGACAGCCCCATGCGGTTGATCTCATAGGGCGTTTTGTGCTGAATGGCTTGGCCGTTGAGCAAGATGTCGCCGCTGGTCGGGCCAAAGCGGCCACTGATCAGGTTGAACAGGGTCGATTTGCCTGCACCGTTGGGGCCAATCACGGCCACGCGCTCACCGGCCTTCACGGCTAGGTTCACGCCACGGATGATCTCGGTCTTGCCGAAATTTTTGCGAACGTCTTTCAGTTCCAGTGCGTAGGTCGTACTCATACTGCAGTCTCCCGGCGCTTGATTTCTTTTTCAATCTCGGTCTGGATCTCACCCCACTCGCGCATGTACTGGCGGCGGGTCAACTCAAACAGGCCCAAGCCCGTGAGCATCACAAAGGCACAGCCAAACCAGCTGTCCAGGCCCTTGGCGTTCAGGTTCACGCCCATGAACTTGACGGTGTCGCCCAAGGCCGAGTTGAGCTGCAGGTGGTAAACCATCTCGATCATGGCCCCAGCACCGGCCAACATGACCAATGCCGTGAGGCCCAGGCCCAGATAGCTGGTCCAGATTTGCTTGAGCTTGCCAAATTTGGCCACGCGCAAGTTCATCATGATCAGGCTGGCAATGCCGCCTGGGGCGTACATGACCATGAACAGGAACACCAGGCCCAGGTAAAGCAGCCAGGCCTTGGTCAGCTCCGACAGCAAGACAAAGGCGATGACCATCAGGATGGCACCGATGATGGGGCCAAAGAAGAAGGTCGCGCCCCCCAGGAAGGTGAACAGCAAATAAGCGCCCGAGCGCCCTGCCCCCACCACTTCGGCCGTGACGATCTCGAAGTTGAGTGCGCCCAGGCCCCCCGCAATGCCCGCAAAGAAACCGGCAATGATGAAGGCGATGTAACGCACGCGCTGGGTGTTGTAGCCAATGAACTCGACGCGCTCTGGGTTGTCACGCACGGCGTTCAAGATGCGGCCCAAAGGCGTTTGGGTGAAGGCATACATGAGCGCCACACACACAAAGGTGTACGCGGCAATCAGGTAGTAGACCTGGATCTGCGGGCCGTAGGTGATGCCAAAGAAGGCTTGGCCCGCCACGCGGTTGCCCGACACACCGGCCTCGCCCCCGAAAAACTCGGAGAACATCAAGGACATGGCGAACACCAATTCGGCCACACCCATGGTGATCATGGCAAAGGGCGTGCCCGATTTGCGGGTGGTCACATAGCCCAGCAAGATAGCAAAGCCCATGCCGGCCACGCCGCCGATGATGGGCAAGAGGCTGACCGGAATGTTCAGCTTGCCGCCGCTGACGGCATTGAGCGCATGGATGGCCACGTAGGAGCCCAGCCCCGTGTACACGGCATGTCCGAAGCTGAGCATGCCGCCCTGCCCCAGCAGCATGTTGTAGGACAGGCACGCGATGATGGCGATGCCCATCTGGGCCAGCATGGTGGTCGACAAGTTGCTGGTGAACACCAATGGCGCAGCCATCAGTACCAGTGCAAACAGGCTCCAGATGACCCAGCGGCCGACGTTGTAGGGTTTGAATTTGTAAACAGCAGACATGGCTTAACCCTCGCGTGTGCCCAAAAGACCCTTGGGCCGGAAGATCAGGATCAGCACCAGGAACAGGTAGGGCAAGATCGGCGCAACTTGCGACACCGTGAGCTTGGCAAAGGTGTTGTCTTGCGTGGCCGCCGACACCGCCCAGCCCATGTCCTTGGCTAAAGCCAGGAAGGAGTAATCAATCGCCACCGCAAAGGTCTGGATCACACCGATCAGCACCGAGGCGAGGAATGCGCCCGACAGCGAGCCCATACCGCCCACGACCACCACCACAAAAATGACCGAGCCCACAGTGGCCGCCATGGCCGGTTCGGTCACAAAGGTGCTGCCGCCAATGACGCCGGCCAGACCGGCCAGGCCTGTGCCTGCGCCAAACACCAGCATGAAGACACGCGGCACGTTGTGCCCCAGGGCTTCGGCCATTTCAGGGTGGGTCAAAGCGGCCTGAATCACCAGGCCAATGCGTGTGCGGGTGAGCAGCAACCACAAAGACACCAGCATCAACAAAGCCACCAGCATCATGAAAGCGCGTGTGGCCGGAAACGGTGAGCACACCACGCGAATGGCGGCATCGGCTGCGCTGCACATCTCGGCAGGCGCTGCGCCCCAAACCAGGCTCAGGCCATTGGCGGAGTGGTTGATCAGCGTGAACGCCGAGCTGCGCAGAATGTCTGGCGGAATGAATTCGACCGCTGTGCGGCCCCAGACCAGCTGAATCAGCTCCAGCACCACATAGGACAAGCCAAAGGTAACCAACAATTCGGGCACATGGCCAAACGGGTGCACCTTGCGCAGCGTCACGCGCTCGAACAAAGCGCCGCAAGCCCCGACCAAAATCGGGGCGATCAAGAGTGCGGGCCAAAAACCGATCCACCCCGACAGGGTGTAACCGAAATAGGCACCGATCATGTAAAAGCTGGCGTGCGCAAAGTTGAGCACGCCCATCATGCTGAAAATCAAGGTCAGCCCAGAGCTGAGCATGAAGAGCAACAGCCCGTAACTGAGGCCGTTGAGCATGGAGATGATGAAAAACTCCATAGGTACTGCTACTTTCCAGGCTTCAAGCGCCTAACTTCATTACCGAAAGTGGGTCTGTCCGACCCGAGTGAAGAGGATGCCAGAGCACCGCAAGAAAAAGGGCCCGATAACTGTCGAGGTCATCGGGCCCGGAAGCCTCGGGGCCAATCAGCCCGGACGCTTCATCTGGCAGCTGGTCGGCGTGCTGGACACGTACGATGGGAACTCCTTGACGGGAGCCAAGGTCATGCCCGTGTTTTCAGGGCTGTAAGGGTACTTCTTGTCTGCCTTTTGCCAAACGGTCATGTACAGCGGTTGCTGCAACTGGTGATCGGTCTTGCGCATCTGCACTTCACCATTGAAGTTCTTGAAGGTCAGGCCTTCCATGGCTGCGGCCACTTTGACCGGATCGGTCGATTTGGCTTGTGCCATGGCATTGCCCAAGGCGTTGAAGATCGAGATCACCGAACCGGTGTAGAAGTCATCGTTGAACTTGGCCTTGAATTCGGCCATCGATTTGCCCAAGTCACCACCCATGTTGTAGTGGTTGTAGGCAATTTGGTAAACGCGACCTGCACCGCCTGTGCCCAGCGCTGTAGGCGTGCCGGTGACACCGGTGTAGTAGGTGTAGAACTTGCCGTTGTAGCCGCCTTCGTTGGCCGCCTTGACCAGCAAGGCCAGGTCAGAGCCCCAGTTGCCGGTGATCACAGTGTCTGCACCCGATGCCTTGATCTTGGCAATGTAGGGCGAGAAGTCGCGCACCTGAGCCAAGGGGTGCAGGTCTTCACCCACGATCTGGATGTCAGGACGCTTGCGGGCCAGATTTTCCTTGGCGTACTTGGCCACTTGGTGACCGTGCGAATAGTTCTGGTTGAAGAGGTAGACCTTCTTGATGTCTTTTTGTTCGGCCATGAAGGTGGTCATGGCTTCGATCTTCATCGAGGTGTCAGCGTCAAAACGGAAGTGCCAGTAGCTGCACTTGCTGTTGGTGAAATCAGGATCCACGGCCGAGTGGTTCAGGAAAATGATTTCCTTGCCGGGGTTGCGCTCGTTGTGCTTGTTCACCGCTTCGATCAGGGCGCCTGCCACCGAAGAACCGTTGCCTTGTGTGATGTAACGCACGCCCTGGTCCATGGCGGCCTTGAGCGCGTTCAAGCTTTCGGCGGGGCTCAATTTGTTGTCGATGCCGATGACTTCGAACTTCACACCAGCAGGGTTGGTCTTGCTGAACTTCTCGGCAAAGAACTGGAAACTTTTGAGCTGGTTGCTGCCCACCGGGGCCATCAGGCCGGACAGGGGGTCGATCCAGGCAATTTTGACGGTCTCGCCTTTTTGGGCAAAAGCGCCAAAAGCACAAGTGCTCAGTGCGGCTGCAGCGATCAAGCGGGTGGTGAATTTCATTCAAAGTCTCCTGCGTTATGAATCAGAACGATGTCAGCGTAACCGCTGATTTCACAAACTCGCTCGGGGTTTGCCCCTAAGCCGTATCACCCGCGCGACTTGAGCGCCGCACGGGTGAATTGACGTGCATCAAAGACCGGGCAACACATAGCCCGCCAACTGCTCGCGCAAGCGGGTTTTGAGCATCTTGCCGGTCGCGCCCAAAGGAATGGCATCGACAAACACCACGTCATCAGGGATTTGCCATTTGGCCGTTTTGCCATCATAGAACTGGATCAATTCATCGCGCGAAACTTCAGCGCCGGGCTTCTTGACCACGCACACAATCGGGCGTTCGTCCCACTTGGGATGGCGAATGCCAATGCACGCGGCCATGGCCACAGCGGGGTGCGCCATGGCGATGTTTTCCACATCGATCGAGCTGATCCACTCGCCACCGGACTTGATCACGTCTTTGCTGCGGTCGGTGATTTGCATGAAGCCATCGGTGTCGATGGTGGCCACGTCGCCCGTGGGGAACCAGCCGTCCACCAATGGGTCGCCCCCTTCGGACTTGAAGTAATTGGCAATCACCCAAGGGCCTTTGACCAGCAAATCGCCTGCGGCCTTGCCATCGTGCGGCAACTCTCGGCCATCGGCGTCCACGATTTTCATGTCGATGCCAAAAATGCAGCGGCCCTGCTTCATGCGCAGCTTCATCTGTTCGGCTTCAGGCAAGCTTGCGTGCTTGTTTTTCAATGTGCACAAGGTGCCCAGTGGGCTGAGCTCGGTCATGCCCCAGGCGTGCAGCACATCCACCCCGTAGTCTTCGCGGAACGCTGTGATCATGGCTGGTGGGCAGGCCGAGCCGCCGATGACGGTGCGGTTGAGTTTGGAGAACTTCAGGCCCGCAGGCTTCATGTGGCCCAGCAGCATTTGCCACACGGTGGGCACACCGGCTGCAAAGGTCACGCCTTCGGCCTCGATCAATTCGTACACCGATTTGCCGTCCAGTGCGGGACCGGGGAACACCAGCTTGGCCCCCACCATGGCCGCGCTGTAGGGAATGCCCCAGGCGTTGACGTGGAACATGGGCACCACGGGCAAGATCGAGTCGCGGGCCGAAATGCACATCACATCGGGCAAAGCCGCAGCATAGGCATGCAAAAGCGTGGAGCGGTGGCTGTACAAGGCCCCCTTGGGGTTACCGGTGGTGCCGCTGGTGTAGCACAGGGTGCAGGCGGTGCTCTCGTCCAGCTGAGGCCAGGTGTAGGTGTCCGGCTGCGACCCCATCCAGGCCTCGTAACTGACCAAACCCGGAATGCCAGTGTCCGCAGGCAGCTTGTCGGCATCGCACAAAGCCACGAACTGTCGGATCGTGGGGCATTTGTCATGCACCGCTTGCACCAAAGGCAAGAAGCTCATGTCAAAGCACAGCACCTGGTCTTCGGCGTGGTTGGCAATCCAGGCGATCTGCTCAGGGTGCAGGCGCGGGTTGATGGTGTGCAGCACACGGCCCGAGCCGCTCACCCCAAAGTACAACTCCAGATGGCGATAACCGTTCCAGGCCAGCGTGGCCACGCGGCTGCCGGTCTCCAGCTGCATGCTGTCCATGACATTGGCCACCTGACGGGCACGCTTGGCCGCAGCAGACCAGTTGTAGCGGTGGATGTCGCCCTCGACGCGTCGAGAGACGATCTCGCCGTCACCGTGATGGCGTTCAGCGAATTGGATCAAGGAAGAAATCAGCAAAGATTGCTGTTGCATCAGTCCCAGCATGAGGTGTTCTCCGGTCTTGTTGGTATGAAAAAAAAATCGAGCGTTTCATTGTGCACCCGCTTGCGCCCCTGCCCGGGCATTAACCCCGGCAAAGCATGGGTCCTTGTCAAGGGCGTGACAATCGCCCTCATGTCATCAGCCCCTGCCCCCTCCTTGCCGTCCAGCTCATCAGAGCGATGGACACACCGCCTCACGCAGCTTGGGCCGCAGTTTTTCACTCGCCTGCAACCCACGCCCTTGGCCGCGCCCGCTTGGGCGGCACGCAACCACGATTTGCTGGCCGACTTGGGCTGGCCCACGGCATGGCTGAGCGACGCGCACTTGAGCGATTTCGCCGGTAACCGCCTGCTGCCAGGGGCTGATCCACTGGCCACGGTGTACAGCGGTCACCAGTTTGGCCAATGGGCCGGCCAATTGGGCGATGGCCGGGCCATTTGGCTGGGCGAAGCCGATTCACGCCAAGGCCCGCAAGAAATCCAGCTCAAAGGGGCCGGTCCCACGCCCTACTCGCGCCGGGGCGACGGTCGCGCCGTGCTGCGCTCCAGCGTGCGCGAGTACCTGTGCAGCGAAGCCATGCATGGCCTGGGTATCCCGACCACCCGCGCTTTGTGTCTGGTGGCGTCTCCCGAACCGGTTTGGCGCGAAACGCGTGAAAGCGCAGCCGTGGTGACGCGGGTGGCCCCGAGTTTTTTGCGCTTCGGCCACTTTGAACACTTTGCCGCCACGGGCGATGTCGACAGCTTGCGCAGCCTGGCCGACCATGTCGTGCAACACCATCTGCCCGAGGCCCGCGAACGCGCCGCCCAGTGGCAAGGCAACACCTATGCCGCCTTGCTCGACCTGGTGCAAGAGCGCACCGCGCAGCTGCTGGCGCAATGGCAGGCCGTGGGCTTTTGCCACGGCGTGATGAACACCGACAACATGAGCGTGCTGGGCCTGACCATCGATTACGGCCCCTTCCAGTTCATGGACGGCTTTGACCCCGGCCACATTTGCAACCACTCGGACACCCAAGGCCGCTACGCCTACAGCCGACAACCCAACATCGCTTACTGGAATTTGTTTTGTCTGGCGCAAGCCCTGCTGCCCCTGATCGAAGACCAGGACCTGACCTTGCAAGTACTGGAGGGTTACAAAACCGGCTTTCCCCGCGCTTTGGGCGACGCCATGCGGGCCAAGCTGGGCCTTACCGGTACCAGGGCCTCCGAAGACCTGCGCGAAAGCGACTGGGCGCTGGTGGAAGACCTGCTGCAAATGTTGGCCGCCGAGCGGGTGGACTACACCCATTTTTGGCGGCAATTGAGCCATGCGGTGCAGCGTGCCGCATCGGGCGATTTGTCGGCTTTTGAGCCCGTGCGCGATCTTTGGATCGATCGGCAGCGTTGGCAACAGTGGCTGGAGCGCTACCTTCAGCGCCTGGAGGGTGCCTCGCTGGCCGAGGTCGGCACGTTCATGCTGCAGCGCAACCCCAAATTCATTTTGCGAAATCACCTGGCCGAAATCGCGATCCGTCAGGCCCAGGCGGGTGACTTCTCCGAAATCGAGACCTTGCACAACTTGCTAAAGTCCCCATTTGACGAGCACCCGGGCTTTGAAGCCCATGCCGCCTTGCCGCCCGATTGGGCCAGCCAACTGGAAATCAGCTGTTCATCATGACACTCACCAAAACCGAACAAGAATGGCGCGACCTGCTCCAGGCCAAAGGCGCAGAACCTGTGGCCTATGCCGTCACACGCCAGGCCGCCACCGAGCGGCCCTTCACCGGCAAATACGAATCCCATTGGGAAGCGGGCATCTACCGCTGTGTGTGCTGCGATGCCGAATTGTTCAAATCCGACACCAAATTTGACGCCGGTTGCGGCTGGCCCAGCTTTTCGCAGGCTGCATCTGACACCGCCATCACGGAAAACGTCGACCGCAGCCACGGCATGGTGCGGGTCGAAACCGTGTGCAGCCAATGCGGCGCACACCTGGGCCATGTGTTTGAAGACGGCCCGGCCCCGACAGGCTTGCGTTACTGCATGAACTCGGCTTCGTTAGACTTCGAGCCTTTGTGAACCCCTTTGGGCATGGCCCATTCCAGCAGCGCACGCTGCCGCAACGACTGACCGCATGAAATTCCTGATCGACTTTTTCCCCATCGCCCTGTTTTTTGGGGCCTACAAGATGGCCGACATCTACACCGCCACTGCGGTGTTGATGGCGGCCACCGTGGTGCAGACGGCCCTCATTTACAAGATGGACGGCAAACTGCAGACCATGCACAAGATCACCCTGGTGCTGGTGCTGGGCTTTGGCGCACTGACCTTGGGCCTGCACGATGAGCGCTTCATCAAGTGGAAACCCACCTTGCTCTACACCGGCCTGGCCGTGGCCCTGGCCATTGCCCACTGGGTGATGAACAAGAACTTTTTGCAACGCATGCTGGGCCAACAACTGCAGTTGCCCGCCCGCGTGTGGCACCGCATGAACATCGCCTGGATGCTGTATTGCCTTTTCATGGCGACCATCAACGGCTATGTGGCCGCCTATTTCTCGACCGAAGACTGGGTCAACTTCAAGGTCTGGGGCTATGTGTTCCCCTTGGTGTTCATCGTGGCGCAGGGCATTTATGTGGCCCGTCATCTGCCCAAGGACCAATGAAGCCCATGAGCACCGTTGCCGAGCAAATCCATGCCCGCCTGACCGAGCGCCTGCAGCCGACTGCACTCAAGGTCATCGACGAAAGCGCCGCCCATGCCGGTCATGCAGGGGCCAGCGCCTCCGGGCAAGGCAGCCACATGCGTGTGTGCATTGCTTCACCGATGTTTACATCGCTCAGCCGCGTCCAGCGCCATCGGCTTGTGTATGATGCGCTGCAAGATTTCATCGACCAGGGCTTGCATGCTCTGGCCATCGAGCTGATCTGAACTTCCCCCTTATTTCATACCTGACGAACCGTCATTGAGGAAAGAATCCATGAAAAAGCAATTGCTCAGCGCCGCGACCGCCGCTTTGGCACTGATGGCTGCGCCAGCTTTCGCCCAGAACATCGCTGTGGTCAACGGCAAGCCCGTGCCCTCCTCGCGCATCGAAGTGCTCAAGCAGCAAGTCGAGCGCTCCGGCCGTCCGGTGACCCCCGAAGTGCTGGCCCAGATCAAGGAAGAGCTGGTCGCCCGTGAAATCTTCATGCAGGAAGCCAAAAAGCGCGGCCTGGACGCCACCGAAGACTACAAAAACCAGCTCGAACTGGCCCGTCAAACCATCCTGATCCGTGATCTGTTTGCAGACTTCCAGAAGAAAAACCCCGTGACCGATGCCGAGATCAAAGCTGAATACGACAAGTTCGTGGCGGCCAACGGCGGCAAGGAATACCGCGCTCGCCACATCCTGGTGGAAAAAGAAGACGAAGCCAAAGCCCTGATCGCCGACATCAAGAAAGGCGCCAAGTTTGAAGACCTGGCCAAGAAGATGTCCAAAGACCCAGGCTCCGGTGCCAACGGTGGCGACCTGGACTGGGCCGCTGCAGGCAGCTATGTGCCTGAGTTCTCGGGTGCCATGGTCAAACTGGACAAAGGCCAGATGACCGACGCGCCTGTGAAGAGCCAATTTGGCTTCCACATCATCCGCGTGGACGATGTGCGCGAAGCCCAGTTGCCCAAGCTGGAAGAGGTCAAGCCCCAAATCGCCCAGCAACTGCAACAGCAAAAGCTCAGCGGCTACCAAGACAGCCTGCGCAGCAAAGCCAAGATCCAGTGATCTTGCGCATGGCGCTTATCGCAAAACGCGGCTTCGGCCGCGTTTTTTCATGGTTGCTGGGATAATCCACCCCATGCTGCCCCACCAACTCGAACTCCTCGCCCCCGCCCGCAACCTTGAGATCGGCATCGAAGCCATCCACCATGGCGCGGATGCGGTCTACATTGGCGGCCCCTCGTTTGGCGCTCGGTCGACCGCCGACAACTCGGTGCAAGACATCGCCAAGCTGGTGCAGCACGCCCACCGCTTTCACAGCCGCATTTTTGTCACGCTCAACACCATCTTGCGCGACGACGAACTGGAGGGTGCACGCAAACTCGCCTGGCAGCTGTACGACGCGGGAGTGGACGCGCTGATCGTGCAGGACATGGGCCTGCTGGAAATCGACCTGCCCCCGATCCAGCTGCACGCCAGCACCCAGACCGACATCCGCACACCCGAGAAGGCGAAGTTTTTGCAAGACGCCGGTTTGAGCCAGATCGTGCTGGCCCGCGAACTGACACTGCCGCAGATCAGCGCGATCCGCGACGTGATCGACACCGAGCGCACCGTGATCGAGTTTTTTGTGCACGGCGCTTTGTGCGTGGCCTACAGCGGCCAATGCTTCATCAGCCACGCCCACACCGGCCGCAGCGCCAACCGTGGCGACTGCTCGCAGGCTTGCCGACTGCCCTACGAAGTCAAAGACGCGCAAGGCCGCATCATCGCGCACGACAAACATGTGCTGAGCATGAAGGACAACAACCAGAGCGAGAACTTGCGTGCCCTGGTGGACGCGGGCATCCGCAGCTTCAAGATCGAAGGCCGCTACAAAGACATGGCCTATGTGAAAAACATCACGGCCCACTACCGCAAGCTGTTTGATGAGGTGTTGGCCGAGCGCCCCGAGCTGGCAGCCGCCTCCCATGCTCGCACCACCTTCAGCTTCGAGCCCGATCCGAACCAGAACTTCAACCGCGAATTCACCGACTACTTTGTGCAAGGCCGCAAGGAAGACATTGGCGCGTTTGACACGCCCAAAAACCCCGGCCAGCCGATTGGCTGGGTCAGCAAGGTCACGCCTGAACACGTCGAAATCACCACCGACGACCCCGCCACCGAACTGCACAACGGCGACGGTTTGTGCTACTACGACCTGCAAAAAGAGCTGATCGGCCTGCAGATCAACCGCGCCGAAGCCACCAAGGCCCAAGGGGTGTGGAAACTCTTTCCCAAAGACCCGATGGATGGCTTCAAGGACTTGCGCAAAGGTGTGCAGGTCAACCGCAACCGCGACATGAGCTGGGTGCGCACCTTGGACAAAAAATCAGCCGAGCGCCGCATGGGCGTGTGGATGCAACTGGCTGAAAGTGCTGATGGCTTGCAGCTGACGCTGACCGACGAAGCCGGCCACACCGGCACGGCCGAGCTGGCCATTGCCTGGCAAGCCCCCAAAGACGCCTCGCAAGCTGAGGACAAATTGAAAGCCGCCTTGGGCAAGTTGGGCGACACTTTGTTCGAACCGCTGGATGTGCAACTGGCCCTGCCCCGCCCCTGGTTTGTGCCGCCCTCACAGCTCAACGCCCTGCGCCGCGATGCAGTCGCGGCGCTTGAGACCGCACGCGCAGAGGGTCTGCACCGCCTGCCACGCGCCCTGCCCGCCCAGCCCCCTGCGCAATACCCCGAAGACACGCTCACCTACCTGGCTAACGTATTCAACCAAAAGGCTCGCGACTTTTATGCCAAGCACGGCGTGAAGGTGATCGCAGCCGCCTATGAAGCGCAAGAAGAATTGGGCGAAGTGAGCCTGATGATCACCAAGCACTGCGTGCGATTCAGCTTGAGCCTGTGCCCCAAGCAAGCCAAAGGCGTGACCGGCGTGCAAGGCACGGTGAAAGCCGAACCGCTGCAACTGATCAACGGCAAAGAAAAACTCACCCTGCGCTTTGACTGCAAACCCTGCGAAATGCATGTGGTCGGCAAGATCAAAAAGTCGGTGCTGAACGCCCTCCCCGAAAGCCCCGTCCAGTTCTACAAGACACGGCCGGTGGTGGGGATGCACTGAAGTCCCCGCCATCTTGTGACAGACTTTGAATCGTCCAAGCTGCTTTGGCGCGGCCGACTGATAGCATCCCCCAATCGTCAACCAGACCCAAATCCTATCCGTGAACACCACACACGCCCCTGCCCCATCTATTCGCTTGACCGCTGCAGCAGCGCTGTTGTCTGCCTTGGCGCTGGCAGGCTGCGCCGGCATGGGCGGAGCTGCGGGCACACCTGTGCTCTACCCCAATGCTGCTTACAAAGCCATGGGCGAAGCGGCAGCACGCCAGCACCTGGACCAATGCGTGGCACTGGCACAGTCCAGTGGCCTCAGTCCTGTGGACAAGAACAGCTCGGTCGGCTCCAACGCCGCCATGGGTGCCGCAGTGGCGGGTGTTACAGGTGCCGTGGGTGGGTTGGTGTTTGGCCACGGCAATTTGAATGACGCTGTCAAATACGGCGCACAAAGCGCCGTGGTGGGCGCTGCCGCTGGCGGCACGCGCGGGGCCATGAGCCAGCAACCCAGCGGCAGTTACCGCAACTTTGTTCAGCGTTGCGCTGGAGAAAAAGGGCTTGAGGTCATTGGTTGGCAATGATGGGCATGGTCCGAGCCACTGCCTGATCGTTCTCGGGTACAGTTTGCCCAGCTTGGGGGGCTGCATCAGCCCCTTGCTTTCACGCAGAGGCCTGAATCCGACATGAGTTTCTACAACGCCCAGAGTGTCTTTATTTTCTTTGGCCTGATTTCCCTCATCGGGGGATTGGTCGCGCTGTTTGAATTCAAAAAACTGGATACCTCTGCGCGTTACTGGGTGACGGCCAGTTTGGTCATGGGCATCACCAACATCGCCACCATTTTCCGGGCAGAGATGCCGCTCTTGGTGGCTTACAGCATCTCCATTGGCGTGTCTTGCGCCGCCTACATCGTGCTGGGCCTGGGCATCGCCCGTTTGTACGACAACCGTCCACAAGGACCGGCCTTGTGGTGGACTTTGGCGCTGACGGTGGCCTACACGGTGCTGATGGAGTGGTGCCGACTTCACACATCGCCCAAGGTGACGTTGGTGCTCTCCAGTCTGGGCTTTGGACTGACCTCATTGTGGTGCGCACTTCCAGCGCACCGGCACTACCAGCTCACGGGCAACCGTTTTTCCATGCACATGCGGTGGGTGGTCATTGTGTTGGGCTTGACCCAGTTCACACGCATGCAAAGTTTGCTGGGTGATTGGTCCATTCAGAGTTTTGGACAGAACTATCTGAGTCTGGCCATCTGGACGGTTATTTACATCCTGGGGATCTTGCGGTTCTGTTTTTATGTGGCCATGCGCATCCAGGAAAAAGCCGATGAACGTGCGCAAGTCGCTGTAGCCCAGGCCCGCCATGAAGAAAGTCGACGAATGGCCGAGCAAATGGCCCAGTTGGGACGTCAACACAGTTTGGGCATCATGGCCGCTTCGGTCAGCCACGAGCTGAACCAACCGCTGACGGCCACATTGAACTACGCCGAACTGGCCAAGTCCCAAATTGAAACCGGAAAAGCCGACCCTGATCTGTTGGTCCAATTGATGGACTACATCGTCGAGCACACCGTACGAGCCAGCCAGATCATTCAGCAGTTCCGGCAGTACATCAAACCCACCCAAGGTGCCAGTGAACACATTGAGGTCAACAAGATGCTGACCAATGTCTGTGAATTGCTGGATCTGGAAATCCGGCATCACCATGTGCGTGTGATTCACCCCTCCAGCCCGTCGGCCGTTTTTGTTCAGGCCAATCCCACCCAGCTGTCCCAAGTGCTGGTCAATGTTTTGCTCAACGCCATTCAGGCCATGACCTCCTCGACTCCGCGTGAAATTCAGCTGGACATACAGGCAGACGCTGCGAATGTGCGCATACAGGTGAGCGATACCGGTGTTGGCGTAACGGAAGAAAACACACCACGCATCGGCGACCCCTTCTTCACCACCAAGGTCCAAGGGCTGGGGCTGGGCATCTCGATCTGCAGAGACATCCTGGCCCAATACGGCGGTCAATTGACCCTTGAAAACAATGCCGGCCAGGGCGCGTGCGCCACCATCACCCTGCCCCTGGCCGCGCCGGTCGCCTGATCAGCCCAGCGGCTTGAGCAACTCGTTCAGGTCGGCTTCGCCAAACAAAGGCTCTTTGCGCTGCACCGCGCCTTCGTACATGTCTTGCGCCAGTTGGGCTTTGCGCTCTTGCAGGGCCAACATGCGCTCTTCGATGGTGCCTTGTGCCACCAGCTTGAGCACCCAGACGCTTTGCTTTTGCCCAATGCGGTGGGCACGGTCGGTGGCCTGGTTTTCCACGGCGGGGTTCCACCACGGGTCGTAGTGGATCACCGTGTCGGCCTGTGGCAAGTTCAGGCCCACACCACCGGCTTTCAGGCTGATCAAGAACAGCGGCACCTGACCGCTGGTGAATTTATCGATGATCGCGTCGCGGTTTTTGCTTTGCCCCGTGAGCTTGACCCAGGGGATGCCCAGTGCAGGCAAGGCTTTTTCGATCAGGCCCAGCATTTCGGTGAACTGAGAGAACAGCAAAATCTTGCGGCCCTCGGTGACCATCTCGGGCAGCATGTCCAAGAGCTGCTCCAGCTTGGCCGACTGCTGCACCTGGCTGGCCGCACTCAGTTTGAGCAAGCGCGGATCGCAACAGACCTGACGCAGCTTGAGCAACGCATCGAGGATGGTGATTTGCGAACGCCCCAGACCCTGGGTGTGCAGGGCTTCGCGCACGGTTTTTTCCATGCCCAGGCGAATGGTCTCGTACAGGTCCGCCTGCTGGCCTTGCAGGGGCACCGGCATCAGGGTTTCGATCTTGGGCGGCAACTCGCTGGCCACCAGGTCTTTGGTCCGGCGCAGCATGAAGGGCGTCACGCGGGCGCGCAATTGCGCGAGCTTTTCCACACTGCCCTGGCGCTCGATCGGGTTACGGAACAGCTCGGTGAAACGTTTTTGGCTGCCCAGAAATCCGGGCATCAAAAAGTGAAATTGGCTCCACAACTCGCCCAAATGGTTTTCGATGGGCGTGCCCGACAGGCACAGGCGATGCATCGCCGGGATCTCGGTGACGACTTGCGCTGCAAAGGTGTTGGCGTTCTTGATGTTTTGGGCCTCGTCCAGCACAAGCAGGTGCCAAGGCACCTCCAGCCACATGTCGCGGTCACGCGAGAGCAGCGAATAGGCGGTGATCACCACGTCGTAGCTGCACAGCTCTTGCACCGTCTCGTGACGCGACAGGCCGTGGTGCACATGGGTTTTGAGCCCCGGGCAAAAACGGGCCGCTTCGCGTTGCCAGTTGCCCAGCAAGCTCACGGGCGCGACGATCAAGGCCGGCTGGGTCAATCGCCCGGCGTTCTTCTCGGTCAGGATGTGGGCCAGCGTTTGCAGCGTTTTGCCCAGGCCCATGTCGTCGGCCAAGATACCGGCCAGCCGGTGTTCGCGCAAAAACTGCAACCAATTGAGGCCCTGCTGCTGGTAGGGGCGCAAGGTGGCTTGCAAGCCTTCGGGCGCAGGCACGGCCGTCAAAGCCGCCTGGCCACGCATCTGCTGCACCAGGCTCAACAAGCGGCTGGCCCCCTGCCAGTGCGCCCCCTCGCCCAGCGATGTGGCGGTGCGCAAAGCGTCCATGCGCGACAGGCGCAGGGCGTCGCCGTCCCAGTTGTGGCCACGCTCGCCGTGCAGTTCCATCAGCATGCTCAGCCAGGGCTTGATGCGGGCCGTGGGCAGGCGCACATAGCCGGGCCCGTGCAGGTCCGGCAGGTACAAATGCGCCGGCAGACCTTGCAGGTCACTCGGATCATCTGCACGCTTGACGCCTGCGAGAGCCGCCAAAATGGCGGGCACCCAAGGCAGGATATTGACGCGCTGACCATCGATCTCCATGCCCAGCGAGAGGTTGAACCATGGCGATGTTTCATCGAAACCGTCTTCGCCCGACAGGTCGATGTGCACGTCATCGGCCAAGCGCAACCAGGTGTTCAGGCCGGTGTCGGCCTGCACCTGCAGGCCCGCTTCGCGCAGGGGTTCAAAGTCGCTTTCCAGCCACTCCAGCCAGAGTGCGGCGCTTTGCGAGCCGGTCAGGCGCAATGTGGGGCCCTGATCGAGATCAAAGCCCAAATCCTCCAGCGTCTCCACAATGCGCAGCTCGCCCGCCAGGTCGCGCAGCAACATGCGGGCAGCCGATCCCTTGCCGACGGCCACACGCACCTGGGCATGGGGCCAGTGGCCTTGATGGCCGTCGTAATCAAAACTCAGCTGCGCCTCAAAAATGCCGTGGTCCATGCGCATTTGCAAGGGCACCGCCGAAATGCGCAGCACGCCCACAGGTTCGACACCTCGGATTTCGGGCAACTGCTCGATGACCGGCGGCAATGGCATGGGGCCAAGCCGCTCGATCAGTTGCTGCTGGAACTTCAGCGCCACGCGCTCAGGCAGCACGGGCGACTGCGTCAAGAGCTGCAAGCGCTCAGCGCTCAGGCCTTGGGTGTCGAGACGACCACAGCAGCCACGCGCTGCATCCACAAAAATCGGTGGCTCATTGAGCCCGCAAACCACACCTTCTTGACCGGCTTGCAACTGCAGTTTCCAGCCTGCGGCTTGGGCGTCTTGCGCCGCAACCGACCGCCAGGTGCCAGAGATCGGCAGGGCCTCATCGGTCCATTGCAAAGGGGTCAGCGCTTTGCCGTCTTCCCACATGAGGCGACCGGTTTCGCTGCACTTTTGCAGCAGCAACTCGGCGGCCAGGCCTTGCAACTTGACCGCGCTGTGAAAGCCGTAAGAGCCAAAGCTGTTGGTGGCCGGGCAGGCTTTGAACAGGTCAAAAATCCCCCGCTCGGTGGCGGCACTGCTGAGCCAGATCGGATCGTGCGCAAACGGCTCGCTGGTGACTTTTTTGGGTTTGCCCCAAATGCCATCGCGCTTGAGAATGGCGCGTTTGATGGTCAGGTGGAACACCGGCCGCTGGCCCGTGCTTTCAGCCGACATGCAGTACAAAAAATGCTCGGGCGTGCTGCTGGGCAAGCTAAAGTGCTGCGCCACATCGGCCGTCTCCAGACGCCCCAGCCAATCTCGCACCTGGTATTCGGCCTGCTGCAAAGCCCGCTCCTGGCGGGCTTGGGCTTGCTGTTCTGACAACTCGCCCGAGGAAGTGTCCTCATCTTGGCTGGCTTCGCGCAGGCTCTGGCCCTGCATGGCCACATGGATGCCCAGCGCAGCGCCGTGCTTGCACATGCGGCCCACGGCGCAGGTACAGGTGGAGCGCCAAGCCTGCAAGTTGCCGCCGTCTGACACGCGCAAATGCGCCGTGACGGTGAAAGGCGATGCCTGCAACTCGGGCACCTGGGCCACCAGTTTCCAGCCATCGGCCTCGGGCGTCAGCTGCGCGACGATGTCATCGTTTTGCAGGTACAGCGCTGTGCCCTTGGCCCACGCATTGGAGTCAAAGTAAAACGCCAGCTGAGACGGTGGAAACCACTGCTCAGACACGTCTGATCTCACACGCACAGACGATCAACCCACCCACTTGCGGGCGTTTTGCCACACACGCAGCCAAGGGCTGGTGTCGGCCACATCGCCACTCGTCCAGCTCATCTGCACATTGCGGAACACACGCTCGGGGTGAGGCATCATGGCCGTGAAGCGCCCATCGGCCGTGGTCACAGCTGTCAGGCCACCCACGCTGCCGTTGGGGTTGAAGGGGTACTGCTCGGTGGCCTGACCGTGGTTGTCCACGAAACGCATGGCCCCAATGGCTTGCGCCGCATTGCCCCGGTGTTTGAAGTTGGCAAAGCCCTCGCCGTGCGCCACGGCAATGGGCAAGCGGCTGCCCGCCATGCCTTGCAAGAACAGGCTGGGCGATTCCAGCACTTCGACCATCGACAGACGCGCCTCAAAGCGCTCGCTCTGGTTGGTGGTAAAGCGTGGCCAATCTTGCGCGCCGGGGATGATGTCGGCGAGTTCCGCAAACATCTGGCAGCCGTTGCACACGCCCAGACCAAAGGTGTCGGTGCGGCCAAAGAAGCCTTTGAACTGGTCAGACAGCGCCGGGTTGAAGGTGATGCTGCGCGCCCAGCCAATGCCTGCGCCCAAGGTGTCGCCGTAGCTGAAGCCGCCACAAGCCACCAGGCCCTGGAAGTCGGCCAGCTTGGCGCGGCCCGATTGCAGGTCGGTCATGTGCACGTCATGCGACTCAAAGCCCGCTTTGTGGAAGGCATAGGCCATCTCGACATGCGAGTTGACGCCCTGCTCCCGCAGGATCGCCACCTTGGGGCGCGACAAATTGAGGAACGGCGCTGCCACGTTCTCAGCCGGGTCAAAGCTCAGCGCCACATGCATGCCGGGGTCGCTGGCCTGGCCAGCGGCGGCGTGTTCGGCGTCGGCACAAGCGGGGTTGTCGCGCTGCTGGCAAATCTTCCAGCTCACGCTGTCCCAGACCTGGTGCAGGTCTTCGAGCTTGGCGGCAAACACCTCTTTGGTGTCGCGCCAGATGCTCAACTCGCCCACGCCTTTTTGGATGGTGGAGGCCGTTGGGCGGGTCTTGCCGATCACATGCGTGTGTTTGGACAAGCCGTGCTCGCGCAGCGTCTGCAAAACGACGTTGCGGTCGGCCGTGCGCACTTGCAGCACCACACCCAGCTCTTCGTTGAACACCGCTTTGAGCGTGAGTTCTTCGCGGCGGGCGCTGACTTGGCCTGCCCAGTTCTTGGCGTCGCCATGGTCGGCGCGGCTGTCGGTGATGCCGTCGCCTTCGGTGACCAGCATGTCCACATTGAGCGCCACGCCCACATGGCCTGCAAAAGCCATCTCGGCCACAGCGGCCAACAAGCCGCCGTCGCTGCGGTCGTGGTAGGCCAGGATTTGGCCCTTGGCACGCAAATCGTTGACGGCGTTGACCAGATTCACCAGGCTTTTCGGGTCTTCCAGATCAGGGACGCTGTCGCCAAACTGGTCAAGCACCTGGCCCAGCACGCTGCCGCCCATGCGGTTGCGCCCTTGGCCCAGGTCGATCAGCAGCAAGCTGGTGTCATCGGTTTGCGCGTCAAGCTGCGGCGTCAGCGTGCCGCGCACATCGGGCAAGCTGGCGAAGGCGGTGATGATGAGGCTCACGGGCGAGGTGACCTTGCGGGTCTCGCCATCAGCCTGCCACTGCGTGCGCATCGACAAGCTGTCTTTGCCCACAGGAATCGAGATGTCGAGCGCCGGGCACAGTTCCATGCCCACGGCCTTGACGGTTTCGTACAAAGCGGCATCTTCGCCTGGTTCGCCGCAAGCGGCCATCCAGTTGGCCGACATCTTCACGCGGGGCAGCTCGATGGGGGCGGCCAGCAAATTGGTGATGGCCTCGGCCACGGCCATGCGGCCAGAGGCGGCGGCGTTGAGCGCGGCCAGCGGCGTGCGCTCGCCCATGCTCATGGCTTCACCGGCAAAGCCTTGGTAATCGGCCAGGGTCACTGCCACGTCGGCCACAGGCACTTGCCAAGGGCCGACCATCTGGTCGCGGTGCGTCAGGCCACCCACGGCGCGGTCGCCGATGGTGATCAAAAAGCGCTTGGACGCCACGGTGGGGTGGCTCAGCACGTCGATCACGGCTTTTTGCAAGGACACACCGGTCAGGTTCATGGCGGGCGACTGGCGGGTCACGGTCTTCACATCGCGGTGCATTTTGGGCGGCTTGCCCAGCAGCACGTCCATGGGCATGTCCACGGGCGATTCGTTGCCTTTGTCTTCCAGCACCAGTTGGCGCTCTTCGGTAGCCACACCAATCACCGCAAACGGGCAGCGCTCGCGCTCGCAAAAGGCTGTGAACTGCTCCAGCGATTCGGGCGCGATCGCCATCACATAGCGTTCTTGGCTCTCGTTGGACCAGATTTCTTTGGGGGCCAGGCCCGACTCTTCGAGCTTGACGGCACGCAAATCAAAGCGTGCGCCCCGGCCTGCGTCGTTGGTCAGCTCGGGGAAGGCGTTGGACAAACCGCCCGCGCCCACATCGTGGATAGCCAAAATCGGGTTGGCCGCGCCTTGCGCCCAGCAGTGGTTGATGACCTCTTGCGCTCGACGCTCGATCTCGGGGTTGCCGCGTTGCACCGAGTCAAAGTCGAGTTCTGCCGCGTTGGTACCGGTGGCCATGGAGCTGGCTGCACCGCCGCCCATGCCGATGCGCATGCCGGGACCGCCCAACTGGATCAGCAGCGTGCCCGCCGGGAATTCGATCTTTTTCGCCTGGATGGCGTCGATCTGACCCAGACCGCCCGCGATCATGATGGGCTTGTGGTAACCGCGCACCACGCCGTCCACGGTCTGCTCGTATTCGCGGAAATAACCCGTCAGGTTGGGACGGCCAAACTCGTTGTTGAACGCTGCGCCGCCCAGGGGGCCTTCGGTCATGATTTGCAAAGGGCTGGCGATGTGCTCGGGTTTGCCGCCCGCTTGGTCGGACATGCCGCCCCAGAGTTTGGACACCGTAAAGCCTGACAAACCCGCCTTGGGCTTGGAGCCGCGACCGGTCGCGCCTTCGTCGCGGATCTCGCCGCCTGCGCCGGTCGATGCACCTGGGAATGGCGAAATCGCGGTCGGGTGGTTGTGGGTTTCCACCTTCATCAACACATGGTGCAGGGCCTCTTCAGCTTGGTAAGCCGCGCCCTGCCCTGAAGTTCTGGCCACAAAACGCTCCACGCTGTGGCCTTCCATCACCGAGGCGTTGTCCGAATACGCCACCACCGTGTGCTGGGGGCTCAGCTGGTGCGTGTTGCGGATCATGCCGAACAGGCTCTTGGGCTGGGCCACGCCGTCGATGGTGAACTCGGCGTTGAAAATCTTGTGGCGGCAGTGCTCGCTGTTGGCCTGCGCGAACATCATCAACTCCACATCGGTGGGGTTGCGTTGGAGGCCCTCAAAGGCGTTGACCAAATACTCGATCTCGTCTTCGGCCAAGGCCAGGCCCCAGGCCTTGTTGGCTACTTCGAGTGCTGCGCGGCCGCCGCCCAGCACGTCCACATGCTCCATGGGCGCGGGGTCGAGTGCAGTGAACAAGGCCGCCGCCTCATCGCGGCTAGGCATGGCGGACTCGGTCATGCGGTCGTGCAGCACGGCCGCCACCTGGCCCAGTTGCTCGGCGCTCAGTTTGGCGGTGCTGAGCAAGCCCGACTTCATCGTCAGCCGGTATTCGGTCAGGCGCTCCACACGGCGCACATCAAAACCGCAGTTGCGGGCAATGTCGGTGGCTTTGGACGCCCAGGGCGACACGGTGCCGATGCGTGGGCTGACCACGATCACGGGGCCATCGGTGAGGCCGGCATAAGGCTCACCGTAGGTCAAAAGCGCCGATAAAGTCTGCTTTTGGGCATCGTCCAAAGGGGCGGACGTGGCCACCAAATGCACAAAACGGGCGGCGATGCCCTGAATTTGCGGCGAAATCTCTGCCAGACGTGGCAAAACTTGGGCAATGCGAAAGTCGCTGAGGGCGCTGGCGCCTTCGAAAGTCGTGATGTGCAGGGACACGGGGTGGCCTTGTAAAGAGACGGAAAACCGTAGCGCCGGGGCCGCTGACTGGGGCTGACCGGCAAAGGCGGTATTTTAACCGTGGAAACCCTGATTTTGAGGGGCTGGGGGAAGTTCAAACCCTGTCCGATCGATAACGTGTGTGCCGGTCAACCATGGCCATGGTCGCCATCAAAACACTTGACCAGACCCAAATTCAGACTTAAATTCAGACCCGCAAAGCGGAGCACTCATGCAAGCCACACAACACATCAAATCCATTTCGTACCTCAAGAGCCACGCCGCACAAATTGCACAAGAGGTAGAAAAAAATGCCACGCCCTTTTTCATCACACAAAACGGCGAAGCCAGCATGGTGATTGAGAGCGTTCAGCAATATCAAGAAAAAGAAAACCTGATCACGCTGCTCAAACTGATTGCCTTGGGTGAAAAAGACAGACTGGCAGGCCAAGGTCATTCCGTGGAAGAGGCTCGCGCCATGCTGGCCCAAGCGAGAACATCGCGAAGCGCATGAGCATCATCATCCTGCCCGATGCACAGCAGGACCTGCTGAGCCTTCAGGACTACATGTTGACCCGTTGGACGGCTGAGTTGTGGCTCAGAGCAGAAGACGAAATTTTCAACAAGTTGGCAGATCTGGAAGGCGGTTTGATCAACGGCCCTCCCGTAGGAGAACTGGCTTCTGTGGGCATACGCGATTACAGAACACTGGTGACCTCACACCATCGCATCCTGTACCGACAAATCGACGGCACCACCTACGTCTACGCTGTTGCAGGCCAGCAGCAAGATTTTCAGACCTTGCTGCTCAGACGCTTATTCAAGCGCTGAACAAGCACATGAACAGATGTACAAAGCACCATTAACCCCAACGTAACAGCCTGTCCAAGCCGTCTGGGATAATCCCACCCCATGACGATCACCATCAAAACCGCCGAAGACATCGAAGGCATGCGCGTGGCTTGCCGCCTGGCTTCGGAAGTCCTCGACTACATCGAGCCCTTCATCAAGCCGGGCATCACCACCAACGAGATTGACAAGCTGTGCCACGACTACATGGTCGATGTGCAAGGCTGCATCCCGGCTCCGCTCAATTACGCGCCCGGCGGCTACAAGCCCTACCCCAAGTCGATCTGCACCTCGATCAACCACCAGGTCTGCCACGGCATTCCGAATGACAAGCCGCTCAAAAAAGGCGACTCGCTCAACATCGACATCACCACCATCAAAGACGGCTGGCATGGCGACACGAGCCGCATGTTCATGGTGGGCGAGGCCTCGATTGCCGCCAAACGCCTGGCCAAGCTGACCTACGAGGCCATGTGGAAAGGCATTGAGCAGGTCAAGCCCGGTGCCCATTTGGGCGACATTGGCCATGCGATTCAAAAGTTTGCCGAAGGCCACGGCTTCTCGGTGGTGCGCGAGTTTTGCGGCCACGGCATTGGCCGGGGCTTTCACGAAGAGCCGCAAGTGCTGCATTACGGCAAACCCGGCACCCTGGTGGAGCTGGTGCCCGGCATGATCTTCACGATCGAGCCGATGATCAACGCCGGCCGCAAAGAGATCAAGGAAATGGGCGATGGCTGGACCATCGTGACCAAGGACCATTCCTTGTCGGCCCAGTGGGAACACACCGTGGTGGTGACCGAAACCGGCTACGAGGTGTTGACCTTGTCAGCAGGCAGCCCGGCCATTCCCGACTTCATCACCGCCAAAGCCTGACATGACCGAGCTGGCCCCGCTGCGCGAAGCCTACAAACGCGACAAGGCAGCGGTGCTGCACAACCTGGCTGGCAGCGGTGCCAGCACCCGAGGCCTGCAAAAGACCTTGCACCAATTGGCCGGCCTGGCCGATGCCTTGCTGATCCAGCTGTGGCAAAACGCCGGTTTTTCGGCCGATGTTTGCCTGGTGGCGGTGGGCGGTTTTGGCCGAGGCGAGTTGCTGCCCTACTCCGATGTGGACGTGTTGGTGCTCTTGCCCGATGGCCAGTCGCCAGAGAGCAGTCCAGAGTTGCAAAACCAACTGGAGCGTTTCATCGGCAGCTGCTGGGATACCGGGCTGGAAATCGGCTCCAGCGTGCGCACCCTGAGCGAGTGCCTGGCCGAATCGGCCAAAGACATCACGGTACAGACTTCCTTGCTGGAGTCACGCCCCATCACCGGTGACCTGAAGCTGTTTGCGGCGTTTCAGACGCAGTACCAAGCGGCCATGGACCCGCAGGCCTTTTTTGTGGCCAAGACGCTGGAGATGCGCCAGCGCCACACCAAGTTTGAAGACACGCCCTACGCGCTGGAGCCTAATTGCAAAGAGTCGCCCGGCGGCTTGCGCGATTTGCAAATCATTTTGTGGGTGGCCCGCGCTGCCGGTTTGGGTCGCAGCTGGGACGATCTGGCCCGCAAAGGCCTGGCCACGCCCCTGGAGGCGCGGCAGATCAAGCGCAACGAAGCTCTGCTCAGCCTGATCCGCACCCGTTTGCACCTGCAAGCGCGTCGCCGCGAAGACCGTCTGGTGTTCGATCTGCAAACCGGCGTGGCCGAGTCCTTTGGCTACCAGTCTGACACCACCAGCGATGGCCGTCTGGCCATGCGGGCCAGCGAAAAGCTGATGCGCCAGTACTACTGGGCGGCCAAGGCGGTCACGCAGCTCAACCAGATCTTGCTGCTCAACATCGAAGACCGGCTCAAGAGCGACCGGGGCGAAGGTCTGGACACTTTCCGCCCCATCAACGAGCGATTTTTTGAAAAAGCGGGCCTCATCGAAGTGGCCAGCGACGACCTGTACGAAAAGCATCCGCACGCGATCCTAGAAACCTTTTTGCTGTACCAGGCCACCACAGGCGTGACGGGGCTGTCGGCCCGCACGCTGAGGGCGCTGTACAACGTGCGTCCGATCATGAACGCGCAGTTCCGCGCCGATCCGGTCAACCGACAGACCTTCATGCAGATCCTGCAGCAGCCTTTTGGCATCACGCACGCCATGCGCTTGATGAACCAGACCTCGGTGCTGGGCCGCTACCTGTGGGTGTTCCGCCGCATCGTGGGGCAGATGCAGCACGACCTGTTCCATGCCTACACGGTGGACCAGCACATCCTGATGGTGCTGCGCAATGTGCGGCGCTTTTTCATGGCCGAGCACGCGCACGAGTACCCGTTTTGCTCGCAACTGGCCGCCGGCTGGGACAAGCCCTGGATCATGTACGCGGCAGCCCTCTTCCACGACATTGCCAAGGGCCGTGGCGGCGACCACTCGCAACTGGGCAAGGCCGAGGTGCGCACCTTTGCACGCCAGCACAAGCTGGACAAAGCTGATGCGCAGTTGATCGAGTTTTTGGTCGGCGAACACCTGACCATGAGCCATGTGGCCCAAAAGAAAGACTTGAGCGACCCCGACGTGATCGGCCGGTTTGCCCAGCGCGTGGGCAATGAGCGCAACCTGACGGCCTTGTATTTGCTGACGGTGGCCGACATCCGGGGCACCAGCCCCAAGGTCTGGAACGCCTGGAAGGGCAAGCTGCTGGAAGACCTCTACAAATCCACGCTGCGCGTCTTGGGCGGCCGTGCACCCGATGCCAACGCCGAAGTGGAAGCGCGCAAGCGCGATGCTCTGGTCGAGCTGGCCCGCCACGCCGAACCGCACGAGGGCCACAAGGCCTTGTGGGACACGCTGGACGTAGGCTACTTCATGCGCCACGACGCGAGCGACATCGCCTGGCACGCTCGCCAGCTGTCTCGTCATGTGGCCAAGCCCGACCCGGCTGGCCCGCGCACCATCGTGCGTGCGCGGATTTCTCCGGTGGGCGAAGGGCTGCAAGTGCTCGTCTTCACACCGGACCAGCCCGATTTGTTTGCCCGCATCTGCGGCCACTTTGACCAAGCGGGTTTCAGCATTCTGGACGCCAAGGTGCACACCACGCGCACCGGTTGGGCGCTGGACACCTTCCAAATCGTCACCTCTATGCTGCCCGAGCATTACCGCGAGTTGATCACCATGGTGGAGTCGGGCCTGACCCAGACCATCGAAAAGCAAGGCCCCCTGCCGGCACCTAGCCGTGGCCGCGTCTCACGCCGTGTGAAGAGCTTCCCGATCACACCCCGCGTGACGCTCAAGCCCGACGACAAAGCACAAAACTGGCTGCTCAGTGTCTCGGCCAGCGACCGCATTGGCTTGCTTTATGGCATTGCCACCGTCTTGGGCAAGCACGGCATCAACTTGCAACTGGCCAAGATCAGCACCTTGGGCGAGCGGGTGGAAGACACCTTCTTGATCAGCGGCTCGGCCTTGCAGCAAAATAAGGCGCAAATCGAGATCGAAACCGAATTGCTGCAGGCGCTGCAAGCCAGCTGAGCAAGCGCCGGGGCTGCGTTCACTGGCTCAGGCGCGAGGAGTAACGGCAAACCTTGGGGTCAAACCAGGTTTTGGAAAACTCGGCCAACTCGTTGTTGGCGGTCCAGGACTGCCGCTCGATGTAACCGGCCCAATCGCCTGTTTGCAAGGGCGATGCGGCTGGGGCCCAGTCGGGCGCAGGGGCTGCGCTGATCTGGTCTTCCACGCGTGAAATCCAGACGCTCAGGCGCTGTTGGTAGAACAAATACATCGAGTCGCCCAACTCGGCTGCGCTCAAAGTCTTGAGGGTCTTGGCAGGAAACCAGATCTCTTCCAAAGCCACCGGCACCTGGCTCAAAAACCGCCAGCGGCGCACCCGCCAGCAAGCCGCGCCGTCCCAATCGGGCATGCCGGGTTCTGGTTGGGCTGGTGCCACATCCAGAATTTGCGCCGTGGGCAAACCCGGCCCATCGGTCAGCTCCAAGCGGAACAACTCATAAATCTGCTGCGTGCCTTGCACGCTTTTGACATAGGTGCCCGAGCCCTGTATGCGCTCCAAAACACCCTGTTGCTCCAAAAGCGCCAGTGACTTGCGCAAGGTGCCCACCGCCACCGACAAGGTTTGGGCCAGAGCGGCCTCGGTGGGCAAACGCTCGCCAGTGTGCCAATAACCGGCCTTGATTTGCCTAACCAACAGCTCGGCGATTTGCTGGTAAACCGGCAAGGGTTGCGCGTGGTGTACAGAGTTCATGCCCCACAGTATGACAAATCAGTGGAAACCCCCGAACAAACCCGCGTCAATTCATATACTATTCATTCACTTAATGAGTGAGGTTGAACATGAGCATCGTTCCCGTCAAAGGTCAAGACATCCAAGGCGCTGAAGTCGCCTGGTTTGCGCCCCTGTGTTCCGATGATTTTCGGCATCTGGGCGTGCCCGATGGCGACTTGCGCAGCAACTGGGCCAACACCAGCCGCATCGTGCAAAAGTCCGAAGAGCTGGGCTTTCGCAACATCCTGTGCCCCTCGTCGTACCAGGTGGGTCAAGACACCCTGACCTTTGCCGCCGCGGTGGCCCCCATGACCAAACGCATGAACCTCTTGGCCGCCATCCGCTGCGGCGAGGTGCATCCGGCCATGCTGGCCCGCACCGTGGCCACGTTGGACCACATTCTCGAAGGCCGTCTGACGCTGAACGTGATTTCATCGGACTTTCCGGGCCAGCAAGAAGACAGTGCTTACCGGTATCGCCGCTCTTGGGAGGTGGTCGAGATCCTCAAACAAGCCTGGACCCAAGACGAGATCAACTACGACGGCGAGATCTACAAACTCAAAGGCTTGTCCACCGACCCAGTCAAGCCCTACCAGACCAACGGCGGCCCCCTGCTCTACTTTGGGGGCTACAGCCCAGACGCCCTGGCCCTGTGCGGTGCGCACTGCGACACCTACCTGATGTGGCCCGAACCCAAGGACATGCTGGCCCAGCGCATGCGCGATGTGCATGCCCAAGCCGAAAAGCATGGTCGTTTGCTGGACTACGGCCTGCGCGTGCACATGATCGTGCGCGACACCGAAGCCGAAGCACGCGAGTACGCCGAAGAATTGGTGTCGCAACTGGACGATGAAAAAGGCCGCGAAATCCGCCAACGCGCCCTGGATGCCAAGAGCCTGGGTGTGTCCTTGCAAAGCGCCAACCGAGACCGCGCCGATGCAGAAGGTTATGTCGAGCCCCATTTGTGGACCGGCGTGGGCCGCGCCCGCAGCGGCTGCGGCGCTGCGCTGGTGGGCAGCGTGGACCAAATACTGAGTGAAATCGAGGCCTATCAGAAGATGGGCATCCGCGCCTTCATCTTCTCGGGTTACCCTCACCAGCAGGAATGCGAGATCTTTGGCACCAAAGTCTTGCCGCACCTCAAAACTGTTTCACTGGCCCACGAATACGGCCGAGTCCCCCCCCAAACACCGCCCACACCGCTGGGCACAGGAGTTCGCAAATGAGTTCAACACAAGTCGGCCGCCTGGCGCTGCCCAATGGCCGCAGCCTGAGCCGCATGGCCTATGGCGTGTGGCGTCTGTCCGAGGCCCAAGACTGCTCGGTCAGTGCCAACCTGGCCCGCATCGACGCCTGCCTGGCCCAAGGCATCACCACCTTCGACCACGCCGACATCTACGGCAATTACAGCTGCGAAGACTTGTTTGGTCAGGCCATCAAAGCCCGCCCCAGCCTGAAAGACCAGATCGAGATCGTCACCAAGACCGACATCATGCTGCTGTCGGACAAGTGGCCCGACACCCGCGTCAAACACTACGACACCAGCCCCGCGCATGTCACGGCCAGCGTGGACCGCTCGCTCTCGCGCATTGGCGTGGACGTGATCGACCTGCTTTTGATCCACCGCCCTGACCCGCTGATGGACGCGCAAGCCCTGGGCGCATGCCTGGACGGCTTGATCGACAGCGGCAAGCTGCGCGGCGTGGGCGTGTCCAACTTCATGCCCTGGGATGTGGACTTGCTGCAGTCGTGCATGAAGCACAAGCTTCAAACCAACCAGATCGAGCTGAGCCTGCTGAGCACCGCGCCTTTCACCAACGGCCAGATCGCCCATGCACAACAGCACCGCATACCGGTCATGGCTTGGTCGCCCTTGGGCGGTGGTCGTCTGCATTCGCAAGCGCACACCGCAGGCACGGCGGCCGCTCGCCTGGCCCCCAAGCTGGCCAAACTGGCCCTGGCTTCGGGCACCGACACCACCGCTGTGGCCATGGCCTGGCTGATGCACCACCCGGTGGGCGTGTTGCCCGTCATGGGCAGCAACCAACTCGACCGCATCCAACGCTTTGCCGATGCGGCCCGCGTGCCCATGGACCGCCAGACCTGGTTTGAACTGTACGAAATGGCCAACGGCCATGAAGTGCCCTGATGAAAGCGCCCATGCGACACATGCCCGATGACACCGCCGCAGCCGCCAGCGCTGCCGCCCCCGTGAGTGACCCCTTGAGTGGCCCTGCGAGCGACCCCGCCGATTACCGCAAAGCGCTCGGCTGCTTTGGCACGGGCGTCACGGTGGTCACGGCCCGCCATGAGGGCATGGACTGGGGCATGACCTGTAATTCGTTCAGCTCCGTCTCCTTGAACCCCAGACTGGTGCTGTGGAGCATCCGCAAGGAAGCCAGCAGCCTGCATGCCTTTACCCAATCGGGCGGCTTCACCGTGAGCGTGCTGGCCAGTGCGCAGGCCGACTTGGCCATGCAATTTGCCAAAGGTTCCACGCCCGAGCGTTTTGCCGGTGTGCCAGCGACCCGCCAAGCCAGCCAACGCTTGCGTTTGGAGGGTGCAGTGGCCTGGTTCGACTGCACGCTGCACCAGCTGGTCGATGCCGGGGACCACCACATCGTGATTGGCCAGGTGCAAGACTTTGGCTGGCAAGACAGCCCCGCACTCGCCTTCAGCCGCAGCCAGTTTGGGCAGTTTCAAGCATTGCCAGCCTGAGCTGCAGGCCAGCAAATACCGCTCCCCCGTAGGTCGGTAGCTTCAGCTCCGACGATGGCGGCTTCGGCACAAGCACTTGTCGGGGCTAAAGCCGCCGACCTACAAATACTGCGCCCCCCCGTAGGTCGGTAGCTTCAGCTCCGACGATGACGGCTTCGGCACTAGCACTTGTCGGGGCTAAAGCCGCCGACCTACAAATACCGCTCCCCTGTCGGCAGCTTTAGCCCTTAAGCCCGCCTTGCGTCAGGCCGCCGACGACGCGCTCTTGGAACAGGGCGATCAATATCGCCACCGGCACGATGGCCACGATCAAGGCCGCTGAGATGATGGGCCAGGGGAAGGTGAACTCGCCCTGGTAGAGCGCAATGCCCACCGGCAAAGTGCGTACCGCCGGGCTGGAGTTGAGCGACAGCGCCAGCAAGAACTCGTCCCAAGAATTCACAAAAGCCAAAATGCCGGCCGTGAAAACGCCAGGCGCGGCCAAAGGCACGACCACCCGCCACAAGGCCCCCATGCGGGTGCAACCGTCGATCATGGCGGCGTTTTCCAGATCACGCGGAATGCTCTGGAAAAAGCTCACCAGCACCAGCGTGCACACCGGCATGTTGAGCACCACATAGGGCAAGATCAGCGCGATGTAGGTGTTGAGCCAGCCCAAAGCACGCATGGTCTCGAAAATCGGCACCAGCAAAGTCACCAGCGGGAACATGCTGGACGCCACGATGCAAGTGAGAATGAGTTGTCGGCGCTTGAGGTTCAGCCGTGCAATGGCATACGCGGCAAAGGCGGCCACCACCAAGGACACGGCGGTGGCACCACAGGCCACCACCAGGCTGTTTTTGAGGTAGGTCAGCAAAGGCTGGTCGGTGAAGGCCTTCACGTAGTTGTCCATCATGGGGTTGGAAGGCCACCAGGTGATGGGTTTTTGCACCAACTCGGCCTCGGTTTTGAGCGAGGTGAACAGGATCCACACCGCCGGGAAAAAGCCGTTGAACACCACCATGCCGGCAGCGATCCATCGCAAAGCGGGCGAGCTCCAGAGGCCTGTGGGGTTCATTGCGCGTTCTTTCCGATCTGCTTCAAATAAAAGCCGGTGACAAACAAAGAGATCACGAACATGAACACCGCCAGGGTCGAGCCGAAGCTGATGTCCGAATAGTCGATCGTGTATTTGTGGATCAGCATGGCCAGGGTTTCGGTGGCTTCACCGGGGCCGCCACGCGTCATCGTGTAGGGGATGTCAAAGGTCTGCAAGGCCGTAATGGTGCGGAAAATCAGCGCCACGATGATGCTGGGCATGAGCATGGGAATGGTGATTTGCCAGAACTGCTGCCAGCGCGAAGCCCCGTCCACCTCGGCCGCTTCGTACAGCGATTTGGGGATCATTTGCAAGCCCGCCAACAAGATCAAGGCCATGAAGGAAGATGTCTTCCAGATCACCGTGAGGCAAATGGCCGCCATGGCCCAGTTGGGTTTGAGCAGCCAGCTGGTGGGCTCGCTTTGCAAGCCCAGTCGCCGCAGCACGTCATTGACCACGCCGTATTCGGTGTGGAAAAACCAGGCAAAAATCAAACCGGCAAAAGACAGGGGCAAGGCCCAAGGCAAAAGCAAAGACAGGCGCACCGGCCATTTGCGTTTGAAGGGCAAATTGGCCAGCAAGGCCAAGCCCAAGCCCACGATCAAGGCGCCTGGCACCGTGACCAGGGTGATCAGCAAGGTGTTTTTGGTGGCGTTCCAAAACAAAGGGTCTTGCACCACGTCGATGTAGTTTTGCAAGCCCAAAAACACGCCGTTTTTGTCCACCGCATACACGCTGTTGTAGACCAGCTTGCCAATCGGGTAGACCACGATCATCAAAAGCAACAAGAACGCGGGCGCGAGCAACAAGAGCGCGAGCGTTTTTTCACTGGGGTCTCTGAGTTTGGACAGCATGGCCTGGGTCGATCAAAAAACAAACCCGGGCGCAGTGCCCGGGGTCTGTGCAAAGCGCAGGGTGCGATCAGCGCATCAAGCGGCCCACACGGGCAGTGATTTCATCGACACCGGCCTCAGGCGTTTTGGTGCGGGCCAAGATGGCGCTGGTGGTGGTGCGGATGATGTCAGACACCTGGCCATAGTCTTCGACCATGGGGCGGCTTTGGGCACCCAACACGACGGGCAGCGCATCCTTGAACCAGGGCACGACCTTGTTCACCTCTGCGTCGGAATAAACGCTTTGGAACACCGGCAAGATCGAGCCTTCACGCGCGATGAAGGCGCTGGCTTGCTTGGACGAGAGGAACTGGATCAGCTTGCCTGCGGCGTCTTTGTTCTTGCCGTAGGCGTTCATGGCCCATTGCCAGCCGCCCATGCAGGTGGCCGATTTGCCGCCGGTCATGGCGGGCAGTGGCATCACGCCCACTTTGCCTTTGACGGTGGAGTCGGCATCGTCCTTGAAGCGGTCAAAGGCAAAGCCCCAGTTGATCGCAAAGACGGCCTGACCGGCTTTGAATTCGTTGACGGTGATCGGGGTGGTCACTTCGGCCACGTTCTTTTTGATCACGCCCTGATCGACCATGGTCAACCAGCTTTGCAAGCCCTTGACGGCTGCGGCTTTGTCCAAGGTCAACTTGCCAGCGGCATCGTTGAACTGTTTGCCCTGACCCCAGTAGGGCAACAAGAAAGTGCAGACTGCGCCTTCGATGGGTGCGCCCTGGATCGACAAGCCCTGCAAGTTGGCATTGCCTTCAGCGGCCGTGATTTTCTTGGCGGCGGCAGACAACTCTTCCCAGGTTTTGGGCTCGGCCACACCGTGCTTGGTCAGCAGGTCCTTGCGGTAATACATGAACATCGCATCGCCCTGGCTGGGCATGGCGTAGAGTTTGCCACCGATCACGTTGGCATTTTGATAAACCGGCAGGTAGTCATTTTTGAGCACAGCGGCCCCACCGACATACTTGTCCAAGGGCTCGATCCAGCCTTTGGACGCGTATTGCGCGGGGTTGACGATGTCGATCAAGAACAGGTCGATGGCCGAGTCCTTGGCGTTGAGCACGGTGGACAGGTACTGGCGCTGCAACTCAGACGTGGCACCACCGGTTTCGATCTCGACTTTCACGCCGGGGTTGGCCTTGTTGTACTGCTCGAACAATTTGGCTTGCAGGTCGGGGCGCTGGTTGGGGCCGACGAACACGCGCAAAGTGGTTTGCTGTGCCCAAGCGGCGCTCACGGCCAGGCTGCTGGCCAGCGCCAGGGTGGCCCATTTCAAAGTGTCACGTTTTTTCATGGCTGTCTCCGGGTTGAAAAAGTAAGTGGGATCAAACGAATCAAAGGGCCTGCCCGGTGGCCGGGTCAAACAAATGCATGGCTTGGGGGTCCATGTACAGGGCTTGAGCCGAACCCGGTGCGGATTTGAAGCTCGCTGGGCAACGGGCCACCAACTCGGCACTGCCCACCTGGAAGGTCACCAGCGTTTCAGCGCCCAAGGGCTCGCTGATCACCACACGCCCGGCCACGCTCACTTCGGCGGGTACGTGGCGTGGTGCCAATGTGATGTTTTCGGGTCGGATGCCAAAGACCTGTGCAGGTGAATGCCCTGCTTTGCGGCCCAACGCTTCGGGCAGCGCGAAATGAGCGCCGCCCAGGTCGGCTTGCCCGTTGAGCACGGTGCAATCGACCAGGTTCATGGGCGGGCTGCCGGTGAAGCCCGCCACAAAACGGGCGGCTGGCCGGTTGTAAATCTCGTCGGGCGTGGCGTATTGCATTTTGTGGCCGCCACTGAGCACGGCGATGCGGTCGGCCAAGGTCATGGCCTCCACCTGGTCGTGCGTCACATAAATGATGGTCGCCCCCAGGCGCTGGTGGAGTTTTTTGATCTCGCTGCGCATCTCGTTGCGCAGCTGCGCGTCGAGGTTGGACAGCGGCTCGTCAAACAAAAACACCTTGGGCTGGCGCACGATGGCGCGGCCAATGGCCACCCGCTGGCGCTGACCGCCCGACAATGCCGCCGGCTTGCGGTCCAGCATGTGGTCAATGCGCAGCAGCTTGGCCGCGTCCATGACCCGTTGGTGGATTTCAGCTTCGGGCGTTTTGCGCAAGCGCAAACCAAACGCCATGTTGTCGTACAGGCTCTTGTGCGGGTACAGCGCGTAGTCCTGAAACACCATGGCAATGTCGCGGTGCCGTGGTGGCTCGTCGTTGACCCGCTTGCCGTCGATCAGCACATCACCGGACGTGATCGGCTCCAGCCCGGCGATCATGCGCAGCAAGGTGGATTTGCCACAACCCGAAGGCCCCACGAACACGACGAATTCGCCGTGCTGGATCTCCAGGTCGATGCCGTGGATGACCTTGTGCTGACCGTCGTAGCTTTTTTGAACTTGATGGAGTTGGACCGATGCCATGTCGTGTTTATAGATGATTCAAAGACCTTGGCTCAGAAGGTCTTGGCATATGCATATGCCAGGTGAATGAATCATAGAGAACTTATGCCGCTTGGGCTCTTGGGGTTTTCGCCCCCCAAGCGCTCAGTTCTTCACGACAGGCCGGTCAAAAGTGCAGCACCTCGGCCACCGGGTCGTCATGCCGAGGCACCTGTCCAGCGGCAGGCGCTGCCACCGCGATCTGAGCACCTTGCACCACAAACAAGGGCAAACGCCCCAAAGGCGCGGGCACCGTGTGCCACTGGCCTGCGGCCAGCGTCTGGCGGGTTTCAAAATCGACCCATGAACGGCCACCGCTGAGCTGCGGCAAGTACAGGCGCTTGTCGCGCTGGCCCACTTCGACCACGGGCGAGACCAACAGGCTGTCACCCAGCATGAACTCGTCCGAATCTTCCAGGCATTGCAGATCGTCCGGAAAATTGAAAAACGTCGGCCGGATGATGGGCGTGTGCTTTTGCGACGCCTGCTCAAAACAAGTCCACAGGTAAGGCATGAGCCGGTAGCGCAAGGCAATGGCGGCACGCACGTCGTCGGTCACCTCCGGGTGCATCCAGGGCAAATTGCTGGTGTTGCCCTCTTTCCAGGAGTTCATCACCATGCGGGGGTTCAGGCAGGTGGCTTGCACCCAGCGCAAGAACAACTCGGCATCGGGCAAGGGACCATAAAAACCGCCCACATCGTGGCCCACGTTGAACATGCCCGACAGGCTCATCTGCAAACCGGTGCGGATGTTCCACTTCAGGGTGGCCCAGCTGGTGGTGTTGTCGCCCGACCAGGTCTGGGCATAGCGCTGCAGGCCCGGCGGGCCCGCGCGGGTCACCGTGAAGGTGGGTTCATCGCTGGCAGCCGCATGGGCTTTTTGCGCCTCGAAGGTGGCCCGCGTCATCAACAGCGCATGCAGCGGCCTGCTGCGGTGCATGGGCATGGGCTGGGACCAGCCATCGCTGTAGGCGTCTTCGTTCTGGATGGCGTATTCGTTGTTGTCGTTCCAGCCCGCGTCAATGCCCTGCTCCAGAATCTGCTGCTTGAGCTGCCCCTGCCACCAGGCCACCGCATGGGGGCGCGTGAAATCCAGGTGCGAGCCCATGCCGTCCCAATACGGCTCGACCACCGCCTGGCCGGAGCTTTGGTCTTCGATGAAGGCGTGCTGCGCATTCAAAGCCTGGTAGGACGGGTGGTCGTCCAGCAAACAAGGCTTGATGTTGGCCACCAAGCGCATGCCATGGTTCTGGAATTTCCGGTTGATGGCTTTCGGATCGGGGAACTTGGCATGGTTCCAGGTGAACACATAGCGCTGTTTGCCCCGGCTGGAATAGCCCGAGCCGTAGTGGAAGGAAGAGATCGGAATGCGCTGGCTTGCGCATTCGTCGATGAAGCGGTCCAGCTGATGCTGGGCATCGGGCGCATCGGCCAGGCCCATGGCGGTTTGGGCATAGCCCAAGCTCCAGCGCGGGGGCAAATGCGTGCCGCCAATCAGCGCGACAAACTGCGCCAGCACCTCGGCGGGCGTTTGGCCCACCATCAGGTAGTAGTCCAGGTCGCCGTCGTCGATGTCCACCGTGCGGAAAAAGCCGTGGTAGTTGTCGTGCTCGCAACCCAGGTCAAAGGTACAAGTGGCCAGCGTGTCGTAATACAAACCCACCCACAGGCCATCCACGGTGCGGGACATCACAAAGGGCCAGTGCTTGTACAGCGGGTCGCCATTCTTGGGGTCGTAGCCCAAAGCGTCTTGCCCCAGGCAGCGCAGGCGGCGGCCGTGCAGGTTGAGCGGGCCGGTCTTGTCGCCCAGACCAAAGAAATGCTCTTGCGGGTCGCGCACCACGCAGTGGCGCACCAGTCCCGTGCGGCGCTCTTGCAAATAGGCGCTCGTGGGCCGATCTTCGAGCACGGTTTTGCCGCTGGCCACATCGGTCCAAACCAAGCGCAACGGCGTTTGACCACCGCCCAACAACTGCACCGACAGGCGCGAGGTGGAGAGCGTTGGCGCACCCTGCCCGCCCTGCGACGCACTCACAGCGGGCCTGTCAAAACCCTGCAAGTCGTGTCGCTCACGGCCTGTCCAAGCCACGTCTTGCCCTGCTTGTGGCCCGGCCTGGGGCGCAATCGCCCAAGTGCGGGGCTCTTTGAAGCCTTGCGCAGGCAGCACGGTGACGCGGGCCATCGTGGGCGACAAAAACGACAGTTGCAATTGCCCACCGGTGCTGAAACCGGCTGCAGCATCCACGCTGCTTCGGGTGGCAGACACCAGCTCAGGGGCCGTGGTCCAGGCGGGGCTCAACAAGGGTTTCATGCGGTCACCTGCGTCATGCGTTGTTCTTGGGCGTCAAAGGCGTGCAGGCGGTCAGCCCGTGTGCTGATGTGCAAGGTCTCGCCTACTTGGGGGGAGCGCTCGCCATCGATCAGCACCTCCACCCGTGTGCCGTCCACCAACTGCCCTTGCAGCAGGCGTTGCGCACCCAGGTATTCGGCGGCTTTGACCTCAAAGGCCAAACCCTCACCCGGCTCACACAACAGCCAATGCTCTGGCCGAATGCCCACCTGCTGGGCCTGCGCAGGCACGTTGCCTGCCAAAGTAGCCGCCGTGCGTGCCGTGGCCGCCGGGATGAAGTTCATGCGCGGGCTGCCAATGAAGCCGGCCACAAACACATTGGCCGGGGCTTCGTACAGGGCCTGTGGCGTGCCCACCTGCTCAATGCGTCCGGCCCGCAGCACCACGATCTTGTCGGCCATGGTCATGGCTTCCACCTGGTCGTGCGTGACATAGACCATGGTTGCACCCAAGCGCTGGTGCAGCTCGCGCAGCTCGGCCCGCATGGACACGCGCAACTCGGCGTCCAGGTTGGACAGGGGTTCGTCAAACAAGAAGATTTTGGGGTTGCGCACAATGGCCCGGCCAATGGCCACGCGCTGGCGCTGGCCACCCGACAGCTGGGTGGGCTTGCGCTCCAGCATGGTGTCCAGACGCAACAGTGCTGCGGCCTCGTTGACCTTTTGCGTGATCTCGGCCTTGGGCACTTTGGCGTTTTCCAGGCCAAACGCCATGTTGGCGTACACGCTCATGTGAGGGTACAGGGCGTAGGACTGGAACACCATGGCGCAGCCGCGGTCGGCGGCGCTGATGGCATTGACCTTTTCGCCGTCGATCAACAAATCACCGCTGGTGGGTGAATCGAGACCTGCAATCATGCGAAGCAAGGTGGACTTGCCGCAGCCCGAGGGGCCGACAAACACCACAAATTCGCCATGGGCGACCTGCAAATCCACGCCATGGATGACGTGGGTCTGCTCGAAGGATTTCTGAATGGCGCGAAGTTCTAATGTAGACACGGTATTTCGATTCAATCAAAAACAAACAAGTTCACTTGACACCGGCACTGGCGATGCCGGTGGTGATGTAGCGCTGCAAAAAGGCAAACACCAGCGTGACCGGCAACAAAGTGATCACCGTCATGGCCAGCAAGTAATGCCACTGGGTGTTGAGCTCGCCCTGGAAGGAGTTCAGCGCCAGCTGCAAGGTGAAAAACTCACTCTTGGACAGCACGATCAGCGGCAGCAGGAAATCGTTCCAGCGCCACATGACCGAAAAAATCGCCAGCACCGCCAGCGCTGGTGCTGACAAAGGCAAGACGATGCGCCAGTAAATCCGCCATTCGCTGGCGTGGTCCATGCGGGCGGCCTCGATCAGCTCGTCTGGAATGGTCAGCATGTATTGGCGCAGCAAAAACACCCCCGTGGGCGTGGCCACGGCGGGCAAGATCACGCCCCACAGGCTGTTGAGCAGCCCCACCGAATTGATGACCAAAAACACCGGCACCAAGATGATGGTGGGCGGGATCATCAAGGTGGCAATGATCAAGAGGAACACCGCCTTTTGACCCTTGAACTGGTATTTGGACAGCGCAAACGCCGCCATGGAGTTGAACAGCAAGGTCAGCAGCGTGGCCACCACCGTGATGAACACGCTGTTCCACAGGTAAGCGCCAAAAGTGAACTTGCCAAACAAATCGGTGTAATTGCTGGTGGCCAGCTTCAACTCATTGACCGGCACCCGCTCACGGATGTTGACCTGAACGGTGTCAGACGGCTTGGCCGGATCGACCATGGTCGCCATGATGCCGATGCGGCTGACCTGGGCCAGCTCGCGCACCTGACCGCCCTCACCTGCCACCTTGAACAAGGGCAAAGGCTTGTCGTGGCCGGCCACCACCACCGTTTTTTGGCTGTAGGGCAAAAAGGTCGGCGGGAACTGGCTGATCGCTGATTCGGTCTTGAACGAAGACACCACCAGCCAGAGCACGGGCGCGAACATCACAAACAGACCGGCCACCAAATAGGCGTAGCTGAGCACATCGGTCCAGTGCAGCTTTTGACGGCCACGGGTGAGCCAGAGAAAACGCAAGGACTTCATCTCATTTCACCTTCTGGCCAGCTTGGCTGGCGCGGGTCAAGCGCAGCTGCGCCAAGGTCAACACAATCAAAAACACCGCCAAAGACAACGACGCCGCCGCCGCCAATCCATACAAATGGATCTGCTCGGCAAAGCCGGTCTGGTAGATGAACTGCACGATGAAGGTGGTGGCCGAACCCGGCCCACCACCCGTGAGCACAAAGACTTCGTCAAACACCTGTACCGCCCGAATGGCCGCCAACACCAGCACCACAATCAGATTGGGCATGAGCAGCGGCAAGGTGATGCGCGTGAGCGTGCGCATGGGGCTGGCGCGGTCCATTTGCGCGGCCTCGTACAAATCGCCCGGAATGGCCTGCAGCCCCGCCAGCAAGATCAGGGTGTAAAAGCCCATGTGCGCCCAAATCGAGACAAACACCGTCCAGAAAAATGCCCACCCGCCATCGGTGAGCCACTCCACGGGCGGCATGTCCAGCGCCACCAAACCTGCATTGAAAGCGCCCTGGCTTTGCAGCAACCACTTCCAGATGAGCGCCACCACCACCGGCGACAAGAGCACCGGGTAAAAGTACACGCCGCGCCAAAAGCCACGGCCAATGATCTTGCGGTTGAGCACCAGCGCTGTGACCAGAGAAAACAGCACCATCAAGCCCACTTGCAAAAAGCTGAACTTCACGGTGTTGAACATGGCCCGCCAAAACACGTCCTTGCGGCAAGAAGACAAATCGAGGTAATCCCGGCACTCAAACAGGATTTGGAAATTTTCTGCGCCCGTGTAAGGACGCTCAGCAGGCATCAGGTTCACGCCACCGGTGGTGGCGTAGATCAGGTTGATCACGATCGGCAAAAACGTGAACAGCCCAAAAACAATCAGGTTGGGCCCAACAAACAACCAGCCCAGGCGTGAAGTGCCCAGCCAGCGCTGGCCCAGTTTGAACACCGGCTCCAGCAAATTGAAAAACAAAGACAAAAATCGCACAGGCCACCCTTCAACACGCACACCGACAAACAGCGGAACCGCCTCGATGACGGTCCCGCTGGATTCAACGCACAGAGCGTTTTACTTTTGCGCCTGCTTCAAGGCGTCTTGCATGTCGGCGTTGATCTTGCCGATCGCCTCGTCAGCCCCCATTTCACCCACGATGGCCTGGGTCACCCGAGCCACGGTGGGCAGCATGATGGCGCGGTTGAACTTGTAACCCTGGAACTGGTAAGCCACAGGCGACAAATTGGCCACACCACTGCCGAACACGCCCAATGCCGCTTTGGCACCGGGTTGTGCGCTGGCGTAGTTCACGCCCTTCTTGGCCAGACCGGCGTGGGCCGGGATGTTGTTGGTGCGAGCTGTGAATTCGGTGTAAGCCGCTTCAGACGCCATGAAGTCCAGGAAGGCCCCCACTTCTTTGGGTGACTTGCTGGTCTTCAAGGCCGCCCAAGCTGCGCCGCCAGGAATGCCGGTGCAAGCCGCAGGGCCGCAAGGGTTGGGCACGGCCACCCAGTCAAACTTGTTGCCCACGTCTTTTTGCAGGCGGTTGATCTGCCAGCTGCCCGACAAGACCATGACCACGTTGCCGTTGATGAACTCACCGATCGAGTCGGCATAGGTTGAGCCGCCCGAGCCGGCCCAGACTTCGCGCAGCATGGTGCCATCTTTGTGCCAGCCGACAAACTTGTTCACCGTGGTTTTGTAGCCATCGTCGATCACGGGGTTGCCCTGGCCGTCAAAAATCTTGGCGCCATAGCTGATGGCGGGGCCTGCAAAGCGGTGGCCCGAGCGGTCCCAGGCCACAGCAGCCTTGGTCTGGGTGGCTTTGGCCACTTTGCGGGCGGCGTCCATCCATTCGTCCCAAGTGGCTTTGGCACCGGGCATCGGGACTTTGGCTTGTTCAAACAAAGTCTTGTTCACATAAGGGCCGGTCATGGTCAGTTGTGACATGAAGCCGTGGATGCCCTTGTCAGCGGGTGTGGGGCGCAGCCAAGGCGCGGTGCTGCCAAAGTTGGCGTCCCAGTACTTGCGGTCCTTGATGTGGGCCGAGATGTCCATGTAGTACTTGGACAAACCGCCCAAGTCGGTCACGCGGGCGATGTCCGGGCCCTGGCCTGCGGCCAGTTGCACGGGCAGCTGCTCGACGATGGTTTTGTACGGGACGGTGTCCACAATGACTTTGGTGCCGGGGTTTTGCGCTTCAAAGCGCTTGGCCAGCTCCGCCGTCACATCGCATTCGATGCCGTCCTGGTAGCACATGACGCGGATTTCTCCGGCCTGCGCCGCGGTGTGGCCCAAAGTCAGGGCCGAGCCCAAAGCCAAAGCGATGGGCAAAATACGAACTGATTTCATGGTGTCTCCTCTTGGTGGTGTGATAGAAATGAAAAACTCTGGCCGTCACGATGAACGGCTCCAACTGCATGACAAACCCTCTGCTGACGCCCGCCACGCTTGAATACATCACGGCTTTGTTTGGCGGCTTGGTGCCTCACGAAGCGCCTGTGCGCGTGGACTTGACCCACCGCTTGAGCACCGCGCAAAGCCTTCTCGAAAACTGGTGCGTTCGGGTGGGCACCGAGCGCCCCATCAGCTGGACATTTTGGCTGGAATGGCCCCTGGCGAACAGCCATCTGCGCGACTGCCCCATCTTGCTCAGCCCCGATGCTTGTTGGCCCCATTGCCTGAGCAGCCCCGCCAGACAAGCCGTGCTGCACACCGGTGTGGCGCTGGCCAGCTTCAACCGCTTGGACATTGCCCACGACAGCCCCAGTGCCCAAAAATCGGGCCCCATTTATGAATGCTGGCCTGACCAAAGTTGGGGCGCCATTTCGGCTTGGGCTTGGGGCATCAGCCGCTGTGTGGACGCTTTGGCGCAAATCTGCGAGGCCACGCCACGCGTGGGTGTGCTGGGTCATTCGCGCAGTGGCAAAGCCACTTTGCTCGCTGGTGCGACCGACCCACGCTTGGCCCTGACCGCAGCGCACAACAGCGGCACGGCGGGTGCGGCTTCTTTTCAAACCATGGGGCCGGGTGCCGAGTCCTTGCAAGCTTTGCAAGAGACTTTTCCGCATTGGTTGGGCAGCGAATGTGCCGACGCCACCGTTCAAACACGCATCCAGGCCATCGACAACGCGCCCTTGCTGGCCGCCATCGCACCGCGAGCCCTGAGCATCTTGCAAGCCAGTGATGACCTGTGGGCCAACCCGGCGGGCACGGCGCAAGCCGTCGAACACCTGCGAAAGCTGTACCAAAGCCAGGGACTGCCAGACCGCTTGCAATACATTGAGCGCACCGGCGGCCACGCCATCACTCCGCTGGACTGGCTGCGCGTGGCCGAGTTTTTGGCGGCCTTGGACTGAAGCGGGCATCGTGCGCATGGGTTCAGGCTGCGGGGCCTGATGACAATTGACTCAGGGCGTAGTCGCCACGGGTCAGGTCCACGGCCATGCCGGTGCGGGCGGATTCTTGCGCCGCCAGGCCCATGATCACGGCGGACAAGCCGTCGCGCAAACTGACTTCGACTTGGGCATTGCCGCGCACCACGGCGTTGAACTTTTGGTGCTGGTACAGGGTCGAGCCGTTGTGGTCGCCTGCGGCCAGGGCTTTCGGGTCCACCGGCACGTCCAACTCGCGCGGGCCCTTGGGGTCGCGTGGGCTGATGACCAGCTTGGGCACAGGCGCATCGCCCAGGTGCGCATGCCAAAAGCGGCCTGGCCCCGGCACAAAGCATTCGGCCTTGCCTTGCGGGCCGACCACCGAGATTTCTTCCTGGTAGCGAGCGCCCTCGGCAAACATGCACAGCTCCAGCATGGCCCGCTGCCCTGAGGCGAAATCCACGATCACATAGGCGTTGTCCAGAATGTCCGGCGTGCCATCGGGGTAGCGTTCGTCCAAGTGGTTGTGGTCCACCCCGGCCGAGGCGTACACGCGCACCGGCTCGCTTTGCGTCAGATGGCGCATCAGGTCAAAAAAGTGGCAGCATTTTTCGACCAGCGTGCCGCCGGTGTAGCGGTTAAAACGGTTCCAGTCGCCCACCTTGACCAAAAACGGAAAGCGGTGCTCCCGGATCGAGATCATTTTCACCGGGCCGGTGTTGTGCTGGCCATGGACCTCTTTGGCCAAGGCGGTCACGGGCGGCATGTAGCGGTACTCCATGGCCACCCAGATCGGCGCGGGGTATGCGGCCTGCAAAGCGGCCAGGCTGCGCACATCGTCCAGGTTGGTGCAGGCGGGTTTTTCGAGCAGCACGGGCAAGGGGCGCAGGCTGGCGATCTCGCGCAACTGCTCGGCGTGGCAAAAATTCGGGCTGGCGATCAGAAGGCAATCAACATCATTGGCCAGCACCACCTCGGCCAGGCTGGCGGCGCTTTGGGCACCGGGGGCCAGCACCAAGCTGCCAGCCAGCATGTGGGCATCGGGCTCAAAAATCCGGGTCACTTGCGCCCCGGGCAGCAGCGCGATGTTGCGCAAATGCTCTTGCCCCATCATGCCGCAGCCGATGATGCCGTAACGGGTTGTGGTTGTGCTCAAAGTCTTCTCTCCAGTGTTCAGTCGGCCAAGGTGTATTGCTTGCACAGCGCCAAAAACGCGTCCAGTTGCGGGTCCAGCCCGGTTTCTTCTTGCAGCAAAGCCGCCACGGCAGGTGCCATGCATGCGGCCTGCCGCGCATCCAGAAACAAGGCACGCCAGCGACGTGCAAGCATATCCTCCACCGTCAGGGCCCATTCAGACCGGGCCGCAAATCGGACCATGGCTTCGGTCAGGCCCATGCCCAAATGGTTTTGAGGGCCCGGCAATTGCTGCACCGCTTCGGCCTCTGAGCCCCACAGGTGCAGGCCGGGTGCGTCGCTGACCGAATGCATGGCCACGCCTTCTGCGTCCGCTGCGGGTGCGCCCACCAAGCGGTGCTGCTCGGTGTTGGCTTGGGTGGGTGCGGTCGGCAGGTCAGCTTGCCGTTTTATGTGCTGCAACACGTCAGCGGCAATGCTGCGGTAGGTGGTCCACTTGCCGCCGGTGACGGTGTAAAAACCCGGCGCATCCCGCACGATCAGGTGTTCGCGGGACATTTGGCTGGTGGCACCCTGCGTTTGGCCAACCAAGGGGCGTAAGCCCACCCACACGCTTTGCACATCGCTCCGGGCCAAGCGCAAGCCCAAAGAGCGCTCGGTTTGGGCGAACAAAAACGCCAATTCTTCGTCCAGCGGCCGGGGCTCCAATGGCGCATCGGTTCGTGGGGTGTCGGTGGTGCCAATCACGGTGGCCCCAAGCCATGGCACGGCAAACAACACCCGGCCGTCATCGGTGTGCGGGATCAACGCCGCCTCGCGAATGGGCAGCAAATCACGCTTGACCACCAGGTGAACGCCCTGGCTGGGCGTGACCAAAGGCTTGTATGCGGGCGCTGAAGCTTGGCTTTTCAGGGCCATCTGGCGCAGACCATCGACCCACACGCCCGTGGCGTTGACCACACAGGCTGCTTGCACCTGCAAGCTCTGGCCGCTTCGCTCGTCGAGCAGACTGACTTGCCAGCCTTCGGCCAAAGGGGCCAAGGCGGTCACGCGCATGTGGTTATGCACCATTGCCCCGGCCTGGCGGGCGGTCTTGGCCAGCGCCAGTGCCAGCCTAGCGTCTTCAAACTGGCCGTCCCAATAACGCATGCCCGCCACCGGGGTGGGCACACCCGGCAGAGCATGCGTCATCTGTTGTTGGGACACGACCACTGTTTTACCCAGGCTCAAAGCCCCAGCCAGGTATTGGTAAAGCTTGAGCCCCAAGCCCGTCCAGGCCCAGGACAGCCAACCCGTGCCCGGCACCACAAAAGACTGCGGCTGAGCCAAATGCGGGGCCAACCGCAAAATGATGGCCCTTTCGCGCAAGGCCTCGCGCACCAAACGCAAACGCCCCTGGGCCAGATAACGCACGCCGCCGTGCAACAACTTGGTCGAACGCGAGGAAGTTCCGGACGCAAAATCCCGCGATTCGACCAAGGCAACCCGACGCCCTTCTAGCGCCGCCTGCACCGCCACACCCAAGCCCGTGGCCCCGCCCCCGACGACCAAAAGGTCCAGGACGGTTCCTTGTTCAAGCCCAGCAGCGGCAGTTATTTTCAAAATAAACCCTTAAACGATCAAAAATTATTGATTGATTTGATTCGTTTTTGATTGTACCGATGGAATTTCTCCAAATTGGGGTATTCTTGATCGCCTAGTGAAGACCCCTAGAACAGACCCCACCCCTTAAGCCATGGCCCTCAATCCCCGACAACTTGCCATCTTGCAATCCGTGCGCGAGCAAGGCAGCGTCAAGACCGAAGAGCTGGCCGAAGAGTTCGGCATCACCTTGCAAACCGCCCGGCGCGACATCCAGCGCCTGACCGAGGCGGCCGAGCTGGAACGCTTTCATGGCGGCGTACGGGCCGTGGACTCGTCCACCCGCAACACGACCTACACCGAACGCCAACGCACCCAATCCGAGGCCAAGCAAGACATTGCCCGCCAAGTGGCCGCTGCCATTCCGCATGGGGCCAGCCTGTTCATGAACATCGGCACCACCGTCGAGGCCGTGGCCAGCGAACTGCTGCACCACCGCGACCTGCGCGTGGTGACCAACAACCTGCATGTGGCCCGCATCCTGGCGGCCAACCCGCAATGCGAAGTGGTGGTGGCCGGCGGCACCGTGCGCTCCGAAGACCTGGGCGTGGTGGGCGAAGCGGCGCTGAACTTCATCCGCCAATTCAAGGTGGACATTGGCCTGATCGGCATCAGCGGCATCGACGCCGACGGCACCCTGCGCGACTACGACATGCGCGAAGTCATGGTCGCCCGCGCCATCGTCGAACAATCCCGCCAAGTCTGGCTGGTGGCCGACCACAGCAAATTCGACCGCCCCGCCATGATCGAGATGGCCCCGCTGAAAGTGGTGCACACCCTGTTCACCGACATCGCGCCCGCGCCTGCGCAAAAGAAGTTGATGGAGGAATTGGGGGTGCGGTGTGTGGTGGCGCAATCCCCAGTTCTGGATTAAATCCCGAACAGTCAGTTCAGCTTTTCTTGCGTGGCGGCAAGCCCGTATGCTGGGTCAGCAGCTGGCCTTTTTTAGGCTGCCCCAAGCGTTTGGGTGCTGTCGACAAACTCACCGATGACTTGGCACCCGCCCCAGTGCTGTTTTTGCGTCGTGCGCTTTTGTAACCGTCTTCGGCCAGCGGCTGCCAGCTCGGAATCAAATGGTGTTTGCCGTTGCCGATCAAGTCCGCCCGACCCATGGCCTTGAGCGCTTCGCGCAGCAGGGGCCAGTTGTTCGAGTCGTGGTAGCGCAAAAACGCTTTGTGCAGGCGGCGGCGTTTGTCGCCTTTGACGATGTCCACCTTTTCGCTGTCGCGGGTGATTTTGCGCAGCGGGTTGCGGGTGGAGTGGTACATGGCCGTGGCGGTGGCCATGGGGCTGGGGTAGAAGGTTTGCACCTGATCGGCCCTGAAGCCGTTCTTTTTGAGCCAGATGGCCAGGTTCATCATGTCTTCGTCGCTGGTGCCCGGGTGGGCGGCGATGAAGTACGGGATGAGGAACTGCTTTTTACCGGCCTCTTCGCTGTACTTGTCGAACATCGACTTGAAGCGGTCATAAGTGCCGATGCCCGGCTTCATCATCTTGGACAGCGGGCCGCCCTCGGTGTGCTCGGGCGCGATTTTCAGGTAGCCGCCCACATGGTGCTGCACCAGCTCTTTCACGTACTCGGGCGACTGCACGGCCAGGTCGTAGCGCAGGCCGGAGCCGATCAAGATTTTCTTGATGCCCTTGAGGTTGCGCGCCCGGCGGTACATGTTGATGAGCGGACCGTGGTCGGTGGTCAGGTTCTGGCAGATGCCAGGGAACACGCAACTCGGTTTGCGGCAGGCCGATTCGATCTCGGGACTGCGGCAGCCCAGGCGGTACATGTTGGCCGTGGGGCCGCCCAGGTCTGAGATGACGCCGGTGAAGCCTTTGACCTTGTCGCGGATGTCTTCGACCTCGCGGATGATGGACTCTTCGGACCGGCTTTGGATGATGCGGCCTTCGTGCTCAGTGATGGAACAGAAGGTGCAGCCGCCAAAGCAGCCGCGCATGATGTTCACGCTGAACCGAATCATTTCCCAGGCGGGGATTTTGGTCGCGTGGTCGTGGCTGCCGTTCTCGTCGGCATAGCGCGGGTGCGGGCTGCGGGCGTACGGCAGATCGAACACATGGTCCATCTCTGCGGTTGTCAGCGGAATGGGTGGTGGTGTGATCCACACGTCACGTGCGGTGTGACCTTCGCCGTGTGCCTGCACCAGGCAACGGGCGTTGCCAGGGTTGGTTTCCAGGTGCAGCACGCGGTTGGCGTGGGCGTAGAGCACGGGGTCGGACTTGACTTGCTCGTAGCTGGGCAGGCGGATGACGCTTTTGTTGCGTGGCGGCACTTTGTGGGTGCCTTTGCCACGCAGGGCCGGGTTGGGCACAAAGGTCAGCGGCTGAATGATGGGCTGAGTGATGGGCTGAATAGCGGCTTGCACGCTGCGGGCTTGGGCCACGGCGGCGGACAAATCGGCTTCAACATTCTGGGCGTTGTGGGCGTCCGCCACTTCTTTGGCTTCTTCCTCGCGGGCGCAAGTGGCGCCCTGCTCCCGCGCCTGGTCCGAAATCATCAAATACGGGTTGATGTGCGCTTCCACATGACCGGGGGTGTCCACGCTGGTGGAATCGATCTCGAACCAACCCTCTGGCGTCTCTCGGCGCACAAAGGCGGTGCCGCGCACATCGGTGATTTGCTGCACAGGCTCGCGGGCGGCCAGGCGGTGGGCGATCTCGACAATGGCTCTCTCAGCGTTGCCGTACAGCAGCAAGTCGCACTTGCTGTCCACCACCACCGAGCGGCGAACCTTGTCAGACCAGTAGTCGTAATGCGCGATGCGGCGCAAGCTGCCTTCGATGCCGCCCAGCACGATGGGCGTGTCCGGGAAGGCTTCACGGCAACGCTGGCTGTAGACGATGGCGGCGCGGTCAGGCCGCTTGCCGCCCACATCGCCCGGGGTGTAGGCGTCGTCGCTGCGGATTTTGCGGTCCGCCGTGTAGCGGTTGATCATGGAGTCCATGTTGCCGCTGGTCACGCCCCAAAACAGATTCGGTTTGCCCAAAGCCTTGAAGGCGTCTGCGCTGGTCCAGTCGGGCTGGGCGATGATGCCGACCCGAAAACCCTGGTTTTCCAGCATGCGGCCAATCACCGACATGCCAAAGCTGGGGTGGTCCACATAGGCGTCGCCGGTGACGATGATGATGTCGCAGCTGTCCCAACCCAGTTGGGTCATTTCCTCACGGCTCATCGGCAAAAACGGGGCCGTGCCAAAGCGCTGCGCCCAGTACTTGCGGTAACTGGTCAGCGGTTTGGCGTCGCGCGGGAAGAAAGAGACGTCGGTGAAGGCGTTCATGGGCTGGCTTGAGGGATAACCCGCTAGTGTAGGCGTTTGGGCCGCCCTTTGTGGCTGGGCAGGCCATCCACCCTGCCAGCGACAAGGGCTCAGTTATCCTCAAGCCATGCCGTTTTCACTCGCCCACCCTGCCCACCACGAGCTGGTCATCAAGAAAAGCCGTTTCATCGCCTGCGTGGAGCCCATGGCCGGGCGCGAAGAGGCGCAGGCCAGGGTGGCCCAGCTCAAGGCCGAGCACCCGGACGCGGCCCATGTGTGCTGGGCGCTGCTGGCCGGTGGCCAGTCGGCTGCCAACGACGATGGCGAGCCCGGCGGCACCGCAGGCCGGCCCATGCTGGACGTGTTGCGCCACCAGGACCTGCAAGGCGTGATGGCGTCGGTGGTGCGTTACTTTGGCGGCGTCAAGCTGGGCGCGGGCGGTCTGGTGCGGGCCTACACCGATGCGGTGGCGCAAGCTTTGCTGACAGCAGAAAAGATTCCCTTGATCAAGCAAGCCCAGCTGGCCTGCAGCGTGCCCTACGCCATGGAAGGCTTGGTGCGCCGCGAGGTGGAGCTGGCCCAGGCGCAGTTGCAAGAAGTCACCCACGGCAGCGTGGTGACGCTGCTCTTTGCCCTTCCCGAGTCGCAGGCGGCGGCCTTGCAGTCGCGCTTGAGCGAGAGCGGTCGCGGCCAGTTGGTTTGGCTGGATCGCGACACGGACCTGTGATGCCCCACAGGGATAATGCCCCCATGCCCGAACAAGAAGCCCTCCAACGCCCCCAGTCGAAAACCGACCTGTTCATGTCTTTCACCATCCTGGCCCTGCAGGGTTTTGGGGGCGTGCTGGCGGTGGTTCAGCGCGAGCTGGTCGAGAAAAAACGCTGGATGAGCCGCGAGCAATTTGTGGAGGATTGGGCTGTGGCGCAAATCATGCCCGGCCCCAATGTGGTCAACCTGTCCTTGATGATCGGCGGGCGCTACTTTGGCTTGGCCGGTGCTTTGGCGGGGCTGGCGGGCATGCTGACGGCTCCGCTGGTGGTGGTTTTGCTGCTGGCCATCGCGCTGGGCGGTGTCTCGGACGCGGCCTGGGCCCAAGGGGCTTTGCGCGGCATGGGCGCGGTGTCGGCCGGCTTGATCGCGGCCGTGGGCCTCAAACTGATTTCGGCTTTGCGCAGCAACCCGATGGGCATGCCGGTGTGCATCGGGCTGGCCTGCGCCAGCTTTGTGGGCGTGGGCATTTTGCGCTGGCCCCTGGCCTATGTTTTGTTGGGCACGGGCGTGCTGGCCTGTGCATGGGCCTATGTTCAGCTGGCCCGTCAAGCGGCCCAAGCCGGAGGCCGCGCATGAACCCGGTGCTCCATCTGTCGGCGCAGGACTGGCTGAGCCTGTTCAACCACTTTGCTTCGCTGTCGCTGTTGGCGGTGGGGGGGGCCATCACCACCGCACCGGACATGCACCGGTATTTGGTGGACGAAACCCATTGGCTGAGTGAAACCCAGTTCACCTCCTCGATTGCTTTGGCCCAAGCCGCCCCCGGGCCCAATATTTTGTTTGTGGCCTTGATGGGCTACAACGTGGGGCTCAATGCTGGCGCGGGGCTGGGCGGGGGTGCCATCAGCGTTGGGCTGGCGGCTCTGGGCGTAGTGATCCCCATGCTGGGCATCATGCTGCCCTCTTCCATCTTGACCTACACGGCCACGCGCTGGGCGCACCAGCACCGCGAGAAGATCGGCATCCGGGCCTTCAAATCGGGCATGGCCCCCATCGTGATTGCGCTTTTGCTGGCCACGGCCTGGCTCTTGACGCTGAGCCACAACCAACCCGCGCGTGACTGGCCGCTGTATGTGCTGACGGGGCTGACCACCTTGGTGGTCTGGCGCACCAAGGTCCACATGCTGTGGCTCATTGGTGCGGGTGCCGTGTTGGGCGGTCTGGGCTGGGTATGAAGGCCCGCCCGCCGGTCAGCGCGGGTTCTCGAAAAACACCGTGTTCGAGTAATCGCTGATCTCGAAATAGACCTTCTTCTCGCCGTCATCGACCTGCATGTTCAGGTTTTCATCGAGCACACCATAGCCGTAGCGGTAAGCGCGGGGCAATTTGTCGTCGGTGCCCAAGGCGGTGCTGATCTTGTCCACTTTCAAAAAGCGGCGCACCAGCTTGTCGCCGGCATAGACCTCGAGCACACCGTTGGTGCCGGTCCAGTTCTGGATGTCACGGCTGATCTTGTTTTGCTGCTCTTGGGTGCAGGCCGCCAGCAAGCTGGCTGCAGCTACGGTGGTGATCAGCGCGATGTGTTGGATTTTTTTCGACATAACAAACTCCCTTTTCAAAATGGTTCGCGTCAGCTGCGCTGGCGCAGTGCCTCGTACAGGCACACGCCGCTGGCCACCGAGACGTTCAGGCTCTCGACCGCACCTTGCATCGGGATGCTGACCAGCTCATCGCAGGTCTTGCGGGTCAGCTGGCGCATGCCAGGGCCTTCGGCCCCCAACACCAAGGCTGTGGGGCCTTTCAGGTCGGATTGGTACACGGTGCGCGGCGCATCGCCGCTGGTGCCCACGATCCAGATGCTGCGTTCCTTGAGTTCACCCAAGGTGCGGGCCAGATTGGTCACCATGAAATAAGGCATGGTCTCGGCCGCGCCACTGGCGACTTTGGCCACGGTGGCGTTGATGCCGGCGGCATGGTCTTTGGGTGCGATCACGGCGTGTGCTCCTGCCCCATCGGCCACGCGCAGGCATGCGCCAAGGTTGTGCGGATCGGTCACACCGTCCAGCACCAAGAGAAGTGGCGGGCCATCGATGGTGTCGAGCAAATCGTCCAGGGAGTTGTTTTGCGGGATGGGCGCAACCAGGGCCACCACGCCCTGATGGCCGTGACCGCCAGCCAGCTTGGCCAGGCGCTCGCCATCGGATTCGACCATGCGCATGCCCGAGTCGCGGGCCTTGTCGATGAATTGGCGCATGCGGGCATCGCGACGCGTGACCTCGAAATGGATTTCGATGATGGATTGGGGGGCGATCTTGAGGCGAACGCCTACGGCATGAAAGCCGTACAGCACTTTGTGAGATGACATCCTGAGATTATCGTTGGTCCGCTGCGCAGACTGGGCGATGGTGCAACTGCAAGCCCTGAACTCAGGACTGGCTGACTGCCGCTGGGGCCAAACGACCGGCCTCGATGACCAGCATGCGCTCGCAGCGGGCGGCCAGTTGGCGGTCGTGGGTGACCAACACCAGCGTGGTGCCCTGCTCGCGGTTGAGCGCAAACATCAGGTCCATGATGGCTTGGCCGGTGGCGTGGTCCAGGCTGCCGGTGGGCTCGTCGGCCAAGAGCAAGGCTGGCTGCACCACAAAGGCACGGGCCAGCGCCACGCGTTGTTGCTCGCCACCACTGAGAACTTTGGGCAAGTGCTTGAGCCGTTCGCCCAGCCCCACGCGCTGCAGCATGGCGGTGGCGGTGCTGCGGGCATCAGGCCGTCCGGCCAGTTCCAGCGGCAGCATGACGTTTTCAAGCGCCGTCAGGTTGGGCATGAGCTGAAAGCTCTGGAAGACAAAACCCACATGGCGGGCACGCACGGCGGCGCGTTCGTCTTCGCTCAGATCGAACATCGACTGCCCGGCCAGCAGGACTTGGCCGGTGCTGGGCAGGTCAAGCCCGGCCATGATGGCCAGCAAGGTGCTTTTGCCCGAGCCGGAAGCACCGACAATAGCGGCTGTTTCCCCCTTGGACAGCGAGAAATCGATATCGCGCAAAATGTCCAGCGTACCGCTGGCGTCTTGCACGCTTTTGGAAACGCCACGAACGGCAATGATGGATTCAGGCATGCACAGACCCTTGTTGAGACGACGCCACTTTACCTTGAGCCTGCTGGCCCTTGTCGGCCAGGGCTTTGGCGCGTCTGCGCAAGCGGCCAAAGCGGCGCGCATCCTTGTCGTCGGAGACTCGCTGAGTGCCGAGTACGGCCTGACGCGCGGCACGGGCTGGGTTCATTTGTTGCGCCAGCAAGTCCAGCAAGAGCGCCCTGGCACCGAGGTCATCAACGCCAGCATCAGCGGCGAGACCACCTCGGGCGGCCGCTCCAGGTTGGCGGCTTTGTTGCAGCAACACCAGCCCACGCATGTGGTGATCGAGTTGGGTGGCAACGACGCTCTGCGCGGCCTGCCCCTGAGCATGACCGAAGACAACCTGCTGAACATGACCCGCCAGGCCAAAGCCGCGGGCGCACAGGTGCTGCTGCTGGGCATGCAGATGCCCCCCAACTACGGCCCCGAGATGACCCGCGCCTTTGCCGGCCTGTATGCTCAGCTGGCCAAAAGCCAAAACACAGGCTTGGTGCCTTTCTTTTTACGCGGGGTCGCCGACGATGCCGACCCGCTCAAGTGGTTCCAGGCGGACCGTATCCATCCCAATGCAGCCGCGCAAGCGCGGCTGCTGGCCAATGTTTGGCCCACACTGAAGAAACAATTGAAATGAGTGTTCACCTGATTTCGGCCTTTGATGCCATGGCCAAGCTCGACCAGTTTGATGCTGTTTTGGACGCCCGCTCTGAGGGCGAGCACGCCGAAGACCACCTGCCGGGTGCCCAAAGCTGGCCATCGCTCAACAACGAAGAGCGCATCCGCGTGGGCACTTTGTACAAACAGGTCAGCCCGTTTGAAGCGCAAAAAATCGGCGCTGCGCTGGTGGCCAAAAACATCGCCCAGCACATCGAAACCAAGATCATGGACAAGCCCAAGAGCTGGCAACCCCTGATTTATTGCTGGCGCGGTGGCAAGCGCAGCAACTCGCTGGCGCTGATCCTGGGGCAAATCGGCTTCAAGGTGCACCTGATCGAAGGTGGTTACAAGGCTTTCCGCAAAGAGGTCATGGAAGACACGCCGCGTCAGGCGCAGCGTTTGCAGTTTCAGGTGCTGTGCGGCCCCACCGGCTCGGGCAAGACCCGCTTGCTGCACGCCCTCGCCCAGCAAGGCGCACAGGTGCTGGACCTGGAAGGCATTGCCCGCCACCGCAGCTCGGTGCTGGGGCTCATTCCCGGGCAGCCGCAACCGACTCAAAAAGCTTTTGACACCCAAATCTGGGATGCCTTGCGCCGCTTTGATCCAAGCCGTCCGGTGTATGTGGAAGCGGAAAGCAAGAAAGTCGGCAACCTGGCGGTGCCCGCTGAGTTGATGGTGGCCATGCGAGCCAGCCCCTGCATGCGCGTGGAACTCTCACTGGAGAACCGGGTGGATCTGCTGATGGAAGACTATACCTTCTTCACACAGGACACGGCCTTTTTTGTGGACCGGCTGGAGCGCCTGGTCGCACTGCGTGGCAAAGCGGTCGTGGATGCCTGGAAAGACAAGATTGCGCTGGGCCAGATGCGCGAAGTGGTGGCCGATTTGCTGAACCTGCATTACGACCCGGGCTATGAAACCTCCACGGGCAAAAACTTTGTGCACTACAGCCAAGCCCCTGTGGTGGTGCCACAGAGCCATTCGCTGGCGCACATGCAGGCGCTGGCGCAGCACATGGTGCAAGGCCGGCTCTGAGCGAGTTGCGGCCTGCTGCCTGATCCTCAGGTTGCGGGCTTGTCAGCCGCAGGCGCTGCAGGGTCCGCAGCGGGGGCTTGGCCAAAATGCTCCATGTCCGAGCCATCGTCTGAAGGCGAGCTGGTTTTGCGTTCGGCTTTGGCTTTGAGTTTGTCCTCTTTTTTGCGTTTCTTGGCCAGTTCTTTCTGGCGCTTTTCGAATCCGTAGTTGGGTGTGGCCAAGATGGCTCCTTTAATTTGAGCTGCCCAATGTAACAGCTTCCTGAACGCCCTCTTCCCATTCGACGCTGCCACGGTAGGCATGCCAGCTCGCATGACCCAACCAGGGGCCCACAAAAATGATGCCCAAGCCCCATGGCCACAGGGCTCCGAAGACCAGTGCACTCAGCACAAAGCCCCACAAAAGCAGCACCAGCACATTGGAAAACACCACCCGCATGCTGGTGAGCGCCGCCGAGATGGCATCGGTGTCACGGTCCAGGATCATGGGAATGGAGACCACCGACAGCCCAAAAACCAGCCCCGCAAACACGCTGCCCACCCCGAGGTACACCAGCACGAACTCGATGTTCTGAGGATTGAAGATCGCCTCCATCACGCCCGTGGTGGATGGCATGCCGGTGTTGAAGAAGACGGCAAACACCACCAGCGAAGCACGGCCCCAGAGCAATTCGAGCACGATGAGCACCAGCACCAACATGGCCATGCTGGGAATGTGCTGGTCCCAGCACATCAGGGACGACGCCATGTCGGGCTGCTCGCCGCGCTCCAGACACCGGCTGACTTCGTACAGGCCCATGGCCAAAAACGGGCCGATCAACAAACAGCCCGAGATCATCGACAAGGTGTATTCGGGCTTGTACTTGAAGACCAGGGCCAGGACCTGCGCCATCAGGTAAAAACAGACGCCATAAAACAAAGCGATCCCGGGGTGCCTGAACAGGTCTTGGCGTCCCCGTTCCAGCCACCGAAAGGGGTCGGCCCAGCTCAAGGGGCGCATGTGCGCTCTGGGGCCGACGGGCGGTGGCGGCACATAAGGCTGCGCCATGGTGGGCAGTGCTTGCTCGGGCGTGTCTGTCGAAGGCGTTGCGGGGGAAGTCATGCGGTGCGGTGTGATCTGTTCACCGCAAGGCTAACCCTGAACATGACGCCTGAACACTCAGGAAACTACCGAGCGGACACCAGAAAACCGGTAGCGGCCAGCTCAAACTGTCGGCAAATGCGCAGCGGTCGAGCGCTGCAAGTCTTCGCGCAAATCGTCGACCGACTCCAGACCCACCGAAAAGCGCACCAGCGTGCCCGCTTGCAGCAGTTCAGACCGGCGCTGGCGCATGGTCTGCAAGTCATAAGGCATGACCAGACTGACCGGGCCACCCCAGCTGTAGCCGATCTTGAACAGCTTCAGGCCATCGCAAAATGCGTCCACCTGGGCTTGGCTGTAGCGGGCATCGATCATGACGCTGAACAAGCCTGCCGCCAGACCACTGCCCTGCCCGCACAGGCTTTGCCAATGGGCATGGCCTGGCGAACCCGCCAGGGCGGGATGCAGCACCTGTGCGCACTGCGCTTGGGCCTGCCACCATTGGGCCAATGCACGTGCAGCACGGTCGTGCGCGGCATAACGCAGGGCCACACTGGGCAAAGAGCGGAGCACCGCCTCGGCATCGTTGGCCCCCACGCCCAGCCCCAAGCGCATGTGACACAGCTTGATCTTGAGGTGCAAAGGGGCGTGGCGCGTGACGATGCTGCCCATGAGCACATCGCCGCCGCCGCTGGGGTATTTGGTCAGGGCGTGGGCGCTGATGTCCACGCCCAGCAGCCCGTCACCCAAAAGATCGAAGGGCTTGAATGCCAGTCCTGCGCCCCAGGTGTTATCCAAAGCGCAGGTCACGCCATGCGCTTTGCAGCGGCGCACCAGCTCGGGCAAATCCGGAAACTCCATGCTGACCGAGCTAGGCGCTTCGAGCCAAACGAGGCGTGTCCGTTCATTCATTCGTGCCAACAAATCATCAGGATCCATCGGGTCGTAATACTGGTGGGTGATGCCGAAGTGGCGCAACTCCCCTTCGGCCAAAGCCTTGTTGGGGCCGTAGGCGTTGTCGGGGATCAGCACTTCATCGCCTGTTTTGAGCAGAGCGAGTGCCACGATGGCGAGGGCCGCCAGACCGCTGGGCACCAACAGGCATTGCGAGCCCCCTTCCAGCGCACACAAACGCTCTTCGAGCGTGTAGGTGGTGGGCGTACCGTGCAGGCCGTAGGTGTAGGCCGATTTGTCTTTCCATTCGAACTGCCGCATGGCGGCCACGGTCGGAAAGTAAACCGTGGAAGCCTTGAACACACCAGGCTGAGGTGCCGCAAAGCCAGCTGGCGGCACATAAGGGTGGTGGATCAATCCAGTGACATTGGGGGCGGCATGCTTTTCATTCATGGGCCGATCCTAAAGCAAACAGCCTCCCGAAGGAGGCTGTTGCAAGGGGTCAGAGAAAACTCAGACTTTCCACTTTTCCAGGAGCTTTTCTGGACGCATGGCGTCATAGGGCTCGAAGGGCTGGTGGATCCAGGGGTTGGTGGGCAGTTCTTCGATCGAATAGTCGGGCTTGAAAGAAGACACGCCTTTGGTCCAGATCACGGCAGAGCGCAGCTCGGTGATCGGCTTGTAGTTGTTTTTCAACTGGTCCACCACGGCACGCAGGGTGTGGCCGGTGTCGGCCAAGTCGTCGACCAGCAAAACGCGGCCGGCGATCTCGCCCTTGGGGGTGGTGATGAAGCGGGCGATGTCCAGGTGACCTTGCACCGTGCCGGCGTCAGCACGGTAGGAGCTGGTGGACATGATGGCCAAAGGCTTGTCAAAAATGCGGGACAAGATGTCGCCAGGACGCATGCCGCCACGGGCCAGGCACAAGATGGTGTCGAATTGCCAGCCGGATTGGTGGATCTTGATGGCGAGCTTTTCGATGAGGTTGTGGTACTCGTCGTAGCTCACGTACAGGTGCTTGCCGTCTTCGGTCAACATGGGAGAACTCCAGTCAAAGGGTCAGTGATGGTTTGAAAATTCAGCCTGCAGCGCTTCAAGCGCTGAAGGGGTTGTGCAGCAAGATCGTGTGGTCACGGTCAGGGCTGGTGGAGACCATGTGCACGGGCACACCGGTCACTTCCGCGATGCGGGCCAGGTATTGGCGGGCATTGGCGGGCAACTTGTCCAGCTCGGTCACACCCACGGTGCTGTCGGTCCAGCCAGGAATGACTTCGTAGATGGGCTTGCAGCGGGCGATTTCGTCGGCACCCATGGGCAGGATGTCGATGGTCTCGCCGTCGAGTTCGTAGCCGGTGCAGAGCAGCAACTCTTTGAGGCCATCCAGTACGTCGAGCTTGGTGATGCACAGACCCGTCAGGCCGTTGACCTGGGCGCTGCGCTTGAGCAAAGCCGCGTCAAACCAGCCGCAGCGGCGTGCACGACCGGTGGTCGTGCCTTTTTCAGCGCCCACGGTGGCCATGTGGTAGCCAGGCGTGCCCTCAGTTTCCCAATCGAGCTCGGTCGGGAAAGGACCGCCGCCCACGCGGGTGCAATACGCCTTGGTGATGCCCAAGATGTAGTGCAACATGCCCGGGCCCACGCCAGAGCCTGCAGCGGCGTTGCCTGCCACGCAGTTGCTGGACGTGACGAAGGGGTAAGTGCCGTGGTCCACGTCGAGCAAAGTGCCCTGTGCGCCTTCGAACAGCAAATTGGCACCGGCTTTGTGGGCGTCGTTCAGTTCGCGGGACACGTCAGCCACCATGGGCAGCAAGGCTTTGGCGTATTCCATGGCCTCGTTGTAGGTGGTGTCAAAGTCCACAGGCGCTGCGCCCAGGAAGTTGACGAGCACCTGGTTGTGCAGGGCCAGGTTTTCGCGCAGCTTGGTGGCGAAACGCTCGGGGTATTTCAGGTCCTGCACGCGGATGGCGCGGCGGGCCACTTTGTCTTCGTAAGCGGGGCCAATGCCGCGACCGGTGGTGCCAATCTTGGCGGTACCGGCTTTTTCCTTGGCGGCTTCACGGGCCACATCCAGCGCCACGTGGTAAGGCAAGATCAAGGGGCAAGCTTCGCTGATGCGCAGGCGCGAACGCACCTCAACACCGGCTTTTTCCAGGCCCGCGATTTCTTCGAGCAATTTGGGCACGGACAGCACCACACCGTTGCCGATGTAGCACTTGACGCCCGCACGCATGATGCCGCTGGGGATCAGGTGCAAAGCGGTTTTCACACCGTTGATCACCAAGGTGTGGCCCGCATTGTGGCCCCCCTGGAAACGCACCACGCCTTGCGCGGTTTCGGTCAGCCAGTCCACCAATTTGCCTTTGCCCTCGTCGCCCCACTGGGTTCCCACGACGACCACGTTACGGCCTTGCGTCTTGTTCATGCTTGAAATGTTCTTTCTCAAAGAGCCTGTACCACCCACTGGCCTGCAGCTTCAACGAGCTCGCGGTCGCAGTGGAATTCATCAACTTCGCTTTCGTGGCCGGGCAAGACACAGACCACCGTCTCGCCACGGCTGCGCAGGCCTGCAATGGCCTCGCGCAAGGCTGGCGAGTTCCCCCAAGGGGCACGAATGGCTGCACGCAATGCCAAAGGCGAGACGGCTGCCACCAGTTCTTTCAAATCCAGGCTGAAGCCCACAGCTGGGCGGTCGCGCTCGATGCGGTGACCAAACACCGCGCCCACGCCGTCGTAACGGCCGCCACGGGCCAAGGCATCGGATGCGCCCTTTGCATAAATGGCAAAGCGCATGCCGCTGTAGTAGGCATAACCACGGGAGTCGCCCAGGTCAAAGCTGACCGCAGCGCCCTGAATTTGCTCGGACAACCAGCGCAGCTGCGCCAGAGCTTCTGTGATGGCAGGCCGCACAGGCAAGCGTTTGACCGCTTCATCCAGCACGTTTTTGTCACCGTAAAGCGTCACCAAAGCCAGCAAACCGTCACGGCTTTCGGCAGTGAAGTTCGCGGTCAAACGGGCCAGCTTGGGCGCGTCTTTGGTGGCCAAAGCGGCGTGGATGTCGTGGCGCAAGTCATCGGACAGGGTTTGATCCTGCAGCAGGCTGTTGACGATGCGGGCATCGGCCAAGTCCACTTGCAAATCGCTCACGCGGGCGGCACGCAGGCTGTCCAAAGCGAGCTGGAGCACTTCCAGATCGGCCTCGGGGCCAGCGTGGCCATAAATTTCGGCCCCCAACTGCAAGGGCTCACGCGTGGCATGGGGCCGTGCAGGTCGGGTGTGCAAGACCGGGCCGCAGTAGCACAAACGGGTCAAGCCCGAGCGGCCCAGCAAATGCGCGTCGATGCGGGCCACCTGGGGGGTGGTGTCGGCGCGCAAACCCAAGGTGCGACCCGAGAGCTGGTCCACCAGCTTGAAGGTTTGCAAATCGAGTGCTTCTCCCGTGCCGGTCAGCAGGGATTCCAAATGCTCCAGCAGCGGCGGCATGACCAACTCGTAGCCATAGCCACGGGCGGTGTCGAGCAGTTCGCGACGGAGTTCTTCGATGTGGCGAGCCTCAGAGGGCAGCACATCGGCAATGTGATCCGGGAGGACCCAAGCAGACATGGGATTGGAGGGGGACTGTTAAAACAGGGATTTTACCGGCTTGCAGGCCGGTTTTCTGACCCAGGCGTCAGGAAACCCACCAAAGCAAGATTAGACCGGCGATGACCATGAGCAATCCGAAAAACCGGATCTGCCCGTCTTGCAGCTTCAAAAGCTGCTCAAACAGGCTTCGCCAACGCAAGGGCGAGAGCATGGGCATCAAGCCCTCCAGGATGAGCATGAGGCCCAGAGCCAGCAGGAGGGTTTGGCTCAAGATTTACTTCCTGGGCGAAGTGCCAGCGCCTGCCGAGCTGCGCATGGCCTTGAAAAAATCCGAGCTGGCCGGGTCGAGCACCATCACATCAGACTTGCTGGCGAAGGTGGTTTTGTAGGACTCCAGGCTGCGGTAGAACTGTGCAAACTGCGGGTCTTTGCCAAAAGACTCGGCATAGATGCGTGCGGCCTGGGCATCGCCCTGCCCTTTGATTTTTTGCGCTTCACGGTAGGCATTGGCCACCGTCACTTCACGTTGGCGGTCGGCATCGGCGCGGATTTTTTCGCCTTCGGCACCACCGGTGGAGCGCAATTCGTTGGCCACGCGCTTGCGCTCGGCCTCCATGCGGCGGTACACCGATTCGGTGATCGCATCCACATAGTCGGCGCGGCTGATGCGCACATCGACCACGTCCACGCCCCAGGGCTTGGAGCCCTTGACGACTTCCAGCACAGCACGCTTGACGTCGTCCATCAGGGCTTCACGCTTGAGGGACAACAGTTCCTTGACGGTGTGCTTGTTGATTTCTTCCTGAAAGGCGTTGCGCACCACGCGGTTGAGCTGGTTGGCACCGGACTTTTCATCGAGGCCCACGTTGCGGATGTAGGCCTGCGGGTCGCTGATGCGCCAGCGCACATACCAGTCGATCACCACGCGCTGCTTTTCAGCAGTCAACATGGGTTCGGTGTCGGGGCTGTCCAGGGTCAACAAACGCTTGTCGATGTAATTGACGTTTTGCAGCGGGGGCGGCAACTTGAAGTGCAAACCGGGTTCGGTGATCACTTCCTTGATCTGGCCCAGGGCATAGACCACGCCAAATTGGCGCTGGTCCACCACGAAGACGGTGGAGCTCAGCAGTGCGAACGCCACGAGCAGGCTGGATATCCAAAATCCAATGCGGTTCATGTTCTGTTGTCCTTATCGTGGGTCGCGGTCACGTGAACGCAAAGCATCACGTGAGCGGCTGTCTGGGGTGGCAGCGGGTGCGGCAGGCGCAGTGCTGGCCGGTGCCTCGGCAACGGGTGCGGGTGTTTGCGCAACCTGTTGCATGATTTTGTCGAGCGGCAAATAGAGCATGTTCGAGCCTTGCTTGCTGTCCACCAGCACCTTGGTCACATTGCTGTAAATCTGCTGCATCGTGTCGGTGTAGAGGCGGTCGCGCATGACCTGCGGTGCCTTCTGGTACTCGGGCAAGATGGACTTGAAACGTTGGGCATCGCCCTCGGCCTGGGCCACGATCTTCTCGCGGTAGGCGTCAGCCTCCTCCTTCAGGCGAGAGGCCGCACCCACGGCACGCGGGATCACGTCGTTGGCGTAGGCCTGCGCTTCGTTCTTGGCACGTTCGCGCTCTTGCCCGGCTTTGAGCACATCGTCAAAAGCCGCTTGCACTTGCTCGGGTGGGCGCACGCCTCCTTGCTGCAAGTTGATGCTGACGACTTCGATGCCGACCTTGTAGCGGTCCAGGATGGACTGCATTTTTTCTCGCACGCGTGGCGCGATCTGGTCACGTTCTTCGGCCAGCGCAGAATCCATCTTCATCTTGCCCACGACTTCACGCACAGCGGTTTCGGCCGACTGCACCACGGCTTCGGTGGGGTTGCGGCTTTCAAACAAATAGGCGCGTGCATCGTTGAGGCGGTACTGCACGGCAAATTTGATTTCCACAATGTTTTCGTCCTCGGTCAGCATGGCCGACTCGCGCAGGCCTGTGGCTTTGATCACCGTATCACGGCCAATGTCCACCGAGCGGATTTGCGACACATAAACCAGTTCATGGCGCTGGACGGGGTAAGGCATGCGCCAGTTGAAACCTGCACCCACGGTGGAGTGGTATTTGCCAAACTGGGTGATGACCGCTTGTTGGCCTTCTTGCACGATGAAAAAGCCAGTGCCCAGCCAGACCAGCAACGCGGCAGCGATGACCACACCCAGGCCCAGGTTCTTGATGAAGCCCGGCAACTGAGGTCCGCCCGAAGGACCGCCCGAGCCGCCTTGCGGGCCCTGAGGGCCCCCTTTGCCACCAAACATCTGGCCGAGTTTGCGGTTGAAGTCGCGCCACAACTCATCGAGGTCAGGCGGGCCGCTGGGTGCATTGCCCCGGCCCTGAGGGGCTTGCGGCCAGCCTTCGGGCTTTTGGCCAGCCGGTGGCGGTGCGTCAGAAGCCGGTTTGTTGCCCGCGTCACCGGAGGACTTGTCGTCGTCGCGGCCCCAGCGGGGGTCATTCAGATTGAACATGCCGCGGATCTTTGCAGGCAGCAAGGACCATCGCAGGGCTGGCAGTTGAAAATTCATGGTGAAGTGTCTTAGTCAGAATGACGAATCCGCATTGTGCCGAATTCAAAGGGCGTTCAAGCCAGATCACCGGGATATTCCCGGGGCAAATCACGGGGATCTTCAGATTCGGGGGTGGCCGCTGGCATGGCCGTTTTGACGATGCCGGACAAGGCCGAACGCAAGAGCTCCAGACCTTTGCCCGATTGGGCGCTCACAAACACGCGGGGCACAGGCTGGCCATCGAGTTCGTAACTGTCTTGCAGCTGCAGGGGGTAGCGCTCGGCATCCAGGGCGTCGAGCTTGTTGAACACCAGCAGCTGCGGCACCCTGTCGGCACCGATTTCGGCTAGCACTTTTTGCACCTCGGCCATCTGCTCCGGAAAATCCGGGTTGGCCGCGTCCACCACATGCAGCAGCAAATCGGCTTCTGTGGCTTCTTGCAAAGTGGCCTGAAATGCCTCCACCAATCCGTGCGGCAGATCACGGATGAAGCCCACGGTATCGGACAAAGAAACCGAGCGACCGGCCTCACCCAAGTACAACTGGCGGGTGGTGGTGTCCAGCGTGGCAAACAGCTGGTCGGCGGCGTAAGCACGGGCTTTGACCAGCGCATTGAACAAGGTGGACTTGCCCGCGTTGGTGTAGCCAACCAATGAAATATTGAAAGTGTCACGCCGCTCGCGTTGGCGGCGTTGGGTGTTGCGTTGCTTCTTGACCTTGGTCAAGCGCTCCTTGGTCCGCTTGATGGCCTCGCCAATCATGCGGCGGTCCAGCTCAATCTGGGTCTCGCCCGGGCCACCACGCAAGCCGATGCCACCGGTTTGTCGCTCCAGGTGCGACCAGCGCCGCACAAGACGGGTGCTCAGGTATTGGAGTTTGGCCAGCTCGACCTGCAATTTGCCCTCGTGGCTGCGGGCGCGCTGGGCAAAGATTTCCAGAATCAGCAATGTCCGGTCGTTGACCGGCAAGCCCATGTGGCGTTCCAGATTGCGCTGCTGCGCTGGGCTCAGGGCTTGATCAAACAAGACCTCTTTGGCACCGTGCATCAAGGCCAGTTCCTTGATTTCATCGGCTTTGCCGCTGCCCACAAACAGGGCTGGATCGGGCGCTTTGCGCTTGCAGGTCAGCCGCGCCACGGGTTTCAGGCCGCCGGACTCGGCCAGCAGGCCCAGCTCTTGCAGCTCGGCATCAAAATGGGGCAGCCCAAAGTCAACGCCGACCAATAAGGTCGGCGCTGCTTGTTTGGATGAGGTTTCGTTCAATGTCGGAAGGCGCCCGAGGCCTTTTCAGGCCAAGGGGCAGATCAAGCGGTGATTTCGCCTTCGCCGGGCGTGTTGAAAGTCACAGAACGACCGGGAACGATGGTCGAGATGGCGTGCTTGTAGACCATCTGGGTGACGGTGTTGCGCAACAAAACCACATATTGGTCAAACGATTCGATCTGACCTTGCAGCTTGATGCCGTTGACCAGGTAAATCGAGACAGGCACATGCTCGCGGCGCAGTGCGTTCAAGAAGGGGTCTTGCAGAAGTTGACCTTTGTTGCTCACGATATTCTCCGTGTTCAGAAGTTATAAAGTTATGACCTTACCACAGGCAAGGCCCGGGACTTTTGAAAAAGCCAAAAGCCTCAAAATTCAAGCGGAATCTTTGTTGGCGTAAGGGTTGTTGGCCGTTTTCATCTCGATGCGCAAAGGCGTACCGGACAGATCGAAGGCCTTGCGGAAACGCCCTTCCAAAAAGCGCTTGTAGGACTCGGTCACGTGCTCCAGCGAATTGCCATGGATCACGATCACCGGCGGATTCATGCCGCCTTGGTGGGCATAACGCATCTTGGGGCGGAACATGCCGCCGCGTTGCGGGCTTTGGAACTGAATCGCTTCAAGCAGCAAACGGGTCAGGATGGGCGTGCTCATCTTGACCATGGCCGACTTGTGCGCTTTGACGATCGATGTCCACACCGGACCCAGACCCTGACGCTTTTTGGCCGAGATGAAATGGATGTTGGCAAAGCTCAGGAAGGGCAAGCGCGTCTCGATCGAGCGCTGCACCAACTGTCGCTGGTACTCGTCCACCGCGTCCCATTTGTTGACCGCAAGCACCATGGCACGGCCACTTTCGAGGGCAAAGCCCGCAATGTGCGCATCCTGATCGGTCACGCCCTGCTCTGCATCGAGCAAAAGCAAGACCACATTGGCCGACTCCACGGCTTGCAAGGTTTTTACGACCGAAAACTTTTCGATGGCTTCAAACACCTTGCCCTTGCGGCGCAAACCGGCCGTGTCGATCAACTCGAACTTCTGGCCATCGCGCTCGAAAGGCACGCTGATCGCATCGCGCGTGGTGCCCGGCATGTCAAAGGCCACCAAGCGCTCTTCGCCCAGCCAGGTGTTGATCAAGGTGGACTTGCCCACGTTGGGACGCCCGGCCACCGCCAGTTTGACGATGGTTTTGTCTTCTTCGGTTTCTTCGGGGTCTTCCGGCAGGTTCAAGGGCTCCAGCGCCAGATCCACCAAACCGCGAATGCCCTGCCCGTGCGCCGCCGAAATCGCCAGCACCTCACCCAAGCCGAGTTCGTAGAACTCGGTGATCTGGATACCCTCGCGCATGCCTTCGGCCTTGTTGGCCACCAGCAAGCAGGGTTTTCCCACGCGGCGCAGGTATTTGGCGATGTCATGGTCTTGCGCCGACAAGCCCCCACGGGCATCGACCACAAAAATGACCACATCGGCCTCAGCCACCGCTTGTTGCGTTTGCTTGGCCATTTCCTTGTAAATGCCGCTGCCGGCATCGGGCTCGAAACCACCCGTGTCGATCACGATGTATTCATGCTTGCCTTGTTTGCCCTGGCCGTAGTGACGGTCACGGGTCAAACCAGCAAAGTCGGCCACGATGGCATCCCGACTCTTGGTGAGTCGGTTGAACAGCGTGGATTTGCCCACATTGGGGCGGCCTACGAGGGCCAGTACAGGTTTCACTTAAAAATTTTCCGATCCATCATTCAGGGCGATATCCAAAAACGCCCCCGGTGCGTGTCACCACCACCAAAGTTTGATCCACGGCCACAGGACGTCCAACGATGGCGCTGCCATCGGTGGGCACACGCAGCAGTGGCTGGCCATCTTGACGCGACAGGAAATGCAACAAACCCTCGTCATCGCCCAGGACCACAGAGCGGCCCAGGACCAACGGTGCCGACAAGCCACGGAAACGCAAGCCCTCTTGCGTCCACGCCACCTGACCGCCTTGGCGCTGCCAGGCAATCACTTTGCTGTCGGACTCGGCACCAAAAATCAACTGCTCGTCACCTGCAACACCTTCATGGCCTTGTGCAGGGCGGCTCCAGAGCAAGCTGCCCCGGCTCACGTCCACGCAGCCGACGGCAGACTGAAACGCACGGGCGCACACCGTGTTGCCTTGTCGGTCCATGCCTGCGACCAGGTCGACCAGGCGCTCAACCTCATTGGTGCCGCGCGACGAAGCCAACAGGGTTTCCCAACGCACGCTGCCGTTGTTGGGGTTGACCGAAGCCAGACGACCGCCCCAGCTGACCAGCAAGTTGTCGTTGAAAGGCACCAGCAAACCGGCCTGGTTGAGCACCAGCGGGTCGCCACTGCGCTGCTGCGCCCAGATTTTTTGGCCCGAAGCCCCGTCGAGTGCGGTGACGGTGCGGTCTGCACTGAGCACAAACACACGGCCACCGGCCACCAGCGGAGGTGTCAACGACGTGGCCGTCAGGCGATAACGCCAGATGACTTGGCCATTCTCCATGGCAATGACTTCATTGCGCTGAGACACCACCGCAAAGCGCTGGCCATCCCCACCCACCCCCGACTGGATCGTGTCGGGCAGTTTGATGCGCCAGATGTCCTTGCCGGTCAAGCCGTCGAGCAGTGCCACCTGTCCGGTGGTCGATGCGAGCGCCACACGGCCGCCATGCACCGAAGCCAGCAAAGGGGTGGTGACCGGGCCAATGGTGGCCGACCAGACTTTTTGAACCTTGAAGTCCCCCGTGACCGCGGGCAGCGGTGCGGGTTTGGGTTTGTCGGGCGTGCTGGAGCAGGCCGACACCAACGCGAGCCAGCAGCAGACGCAAGCCCAACGAACCCAAGCCTGTTGCATCATGAATTTCACTTCTTCGTCTCCGTCACAGCCTGCGAAGGGTCCACACCCAAGGCATTGAGCTTGGCCTGAACCAGGCGGCGGTAATCGGCCACATCGGCCAATTGCGTCCAGGCTTGTTGGTAAGCTGTGACCGCTTGTGCGGTCTGGCCTTGCGCCTGCAACACATCACCGCGCAGGTCTGCCGCCAAACCGGCCATGGCCGGGGTGAACTCCATATTGAGTTGCTTAAGTGCATCGTCATAAGACTTGGCATCCAGCAGCAAACCCGCCAGACGCAGACGTGCCACATCGCGGTAAGCCGGGTCTGAAGCACTGTCGGCCACACCGGCCAGAGCGGCGCGTGCCGCATCGGTTCTACCTTGTGCCTGCAAAGTCTTGGCCGCCAACAAAGCGGCTTGCTGTGCAAATTGGGTGGAGCCGAACTTGTCTTTCATGTCGGCCAAGCTGCGTTCCACGCGGCTCACATCACCGGAGGCCACGGCGCGTTCGACTTCATCGTACAAAGCCGAGGCCTTGACGGCCTGGCTGCGCTGCCAGTATTGGTAACCGTTCCAAGCGGCATAGCTGCCCAAAATGGCAATCAACACCCAGGAAATCAGGTTGCCCCAGGTCTTCCAGAAATGCTTGAGCTGGTCGAGTTGTTCTTGTTCTTCGAGGTCGAGTGCGTTGGACATGGTGTGTGGCTTGCTGTGCGCGAATTAATGGGAGGATTGTAGGCTCTGGGCCCAGTTGGCGGCTTGGCTCAAGGACTCCGTCCGTTGAGCGCCAAGGCCATCGCGCAGCGATTTGACAGTGACCTGGCCCTGGGCCAACTCGTCCGCACCAAAGATCAGTGCATGGCGAGCACCACTGCCGTCGGCTTTCTTGAATTGGGATTTCATGCTGCCCATGCCCTCGCCGGTGCCGGCGTGCATCTGGGCTGTGACGCCTTGCGAACGCAAGGTCTGCAAAACCTGCATGGCCACAGGCAAGGCCGACGCATCGGGGATGATGGCGTAAACGTCGGGGGCTGGTGCCTCCAGCGCCGCGCCCTGCTCTTTGATGAGTTCCAGCACACGCTCCACGCCCAAGGCCCAGCCCACTGCAGGCGCTGGCTTGCCGCCGACTTGCTCGATCAGGTAGTCGTAGCGACCGCCACCGCAGATGGTGCCTTGCGAGCCCAAGCTGGTGGTGATGAATTCAAAGACCGTGAGGTTGTAGTAATCCATGCCGCGCACCAGGCGCGGGTTGATGCTGTAGGCCACGCCATTGGCGTCCAGAATGGCTTTGACCGCATTGAAGTGCGCCAAAGAGGCTTCGCCCAAAAAGTCGAGCAAGCGCGGGGCCGACTCGACCACAGATTGCATGGCCGGGTTCTTGGTGTCCAGAATGCGCAGCGGGTTGCTGTGCAAGCGGCGCTTGGCTTCTTCGTCGAGCACATCGCTGTGCTTTTCGAGGTGGGCAATCAAAGCGGCGCGGTGGGCCTGACGCTCGGCAGGCTGACCCAGGCTGTTGAGTTCCAGGCGAACGTCTTTCAGACCCAGCTGTTTCCACAAATCGTTGGCCAGCAAAATCAGCTCGGCATCGACTTCGGGGCCGCCAAAACCCAGCACCTCGGCACCGATCTGGTGAAACTGGCGGTAACGGCCACGCTGTGGACGCTCATGGCGGAACATCGGGCCCATGTAGTACAGGCGCTTGCCACCTTCGTACAAAAAGTTGTGCTCCACCACCGCACGCACCAGACCCGCTGTGCCTTCGGGGCGCAAGGTCAGCTGCTCGCCATTGAGGCGGTCTTCAAAGGAGTACATCTCCTTTTCGACGATGTCGGTCACCTCGCCCAAGCCTCGCACAAACAGCGCGGTGGGCTCCACAATGGGCAGGCGCACATTGCGGTAGGCGTAGCGGGCCATCAGCTCGCGCACCTGATTTTCGAGCCACTCCCAACGCGCCGAGTCGGGAGGCAGGATGTCGTTCATGCCTTTGACGCCCGTCAGCTTTTGGGCCTTGGCCGACTTGTCGGCTTTGGGGGCGTGTTCTTTCGACGATTCGCTCATTTTTTCTCAGCAGATCCTGAACCAAAGCGGTTCTCAATGTAGTTTTCAACCAAGGCCTGGAACTCTTGCGCGATGCCCTCACCGCGCAAAGTCAGGCGCTTTTCGCCGTCCATGAACACGGGCGCAGCCGGCGCCTCGCCGTTGCCGGGCAGGCTGATGCCGATGTCGGCGTGCTTGCTTTCACCGGGGCCGTTGACGATGCAACCCATGACCGCCACCTTGAGGTTTTCAACCCCGGGGTAACGCACACGCCAGACGGGCATCTGGGCGCGCAAAAAGTCGTCAATTTGCTTGGCCAGCTCCTGAAAGGTGCTGCTGGTCGTGCGGCCGCACCCGGGGCAAGCGGTGACGCTGGGCACAAAAATGCGCAAACCCAGGGACTGCAAAATCTCGGAGGCAATCACCACCTCTTGCGTGCGGGCTTCTCCCGGCTGAGGCGTCAGCGACACACGAATCGTGTCGCCAATGCCTTCTTGCAGCAAGATGGACAAAGCCGTGGCCGAGGCCACCGTGCCCTTGGTGCCCATGCCCGCTTCCGTCAACCCCAAGTGCAGTGGGTAATCGCAGCGACGGCCCAACTCGCGGTAAACCGAAATCAGGTCCTGCACGCCTGAGACCTTGCAGGACAAGGCGATTTGCGCCCCGTTCATGCCCATGGCCTCGGCACGCTGCGCGGACGAGATGGCCGAGGTGATCAAGGCCTCGTACATGACTTGGCGTGCTTCCCAGGGCTGGGCGCGCTGGCTGTTGGTGTCCATCAATTCGGCCAGCAATTCCTGATCCAGGCTGCCCCAGTTCACGCCGATGCGGATGGCTTTGTCATAGCGCATGGCCGCTTCGATCATCTGACCGAACTGCGCATCGCGCTTGTCGCCCTTGCCCACATTGCCGGGGTTGATGCGGTATTTGGACAGGGCCTCGGCACAGGCCGGAAAGTCTGTCAACAGGCGGTGGCCGTTGTAATGGAAGTCGCCAATCAAGGGCACATCGATGCCCATCTTGTCGAGCTGGTCGCGGATGTGCGGCACGGCCTCGGCGGCTTCGGGCGTGTTGACGGTGATGCGCACCATCTCGGAGCCGGCCAGCGCCAATTCCTTGACCTGGATGGCGGTGCCGATCACGTCCACCGTGTCGGTGTTGGTCATGGACTGCACACGCACAGGTGCGCCACCGCCCACGGTGACCAAGCGCGAGCCCCAGACCACTTGGGACTGGCGGCTGATGCGGCTGACAGGTGCCGCGATGGCAATGGCTGAACTCATTCTTTCACCTCAAAACGGGCCACGGTGACTTTGGTGTGGGGAGTCAAGTCAAACGGCTTGCCCCTATAGGTCACGCTGACCGCCTGGGCTCTGCCGATGACGACATTCATCGGCAAGGGGTACTGGACCTGAGCAGTTTCACCGGCACGCACCACTCGTGTCCACAACACCTGGTTATTGCCGTCCCGGATTTCAATCCAGCAATCATTGTTGGCTTCAAAGCCAAGCACTGCACCGCTGGCAGCACCCACCACTGGGGCGAGTTTGCTGGCGACTGGCGACGTGACTGCCGCTGAAGGCGTGATCACTGATGCTGCCACAGGTGCCGTTGGGGGCACAGAAACACTTGCAGGCAATGGAGCCACTACTGCAGCAGCGGCGGGCTGGACTTCGTTGGATTTGGCCTGGGTTTGCTGGACCTCAACCACCGCCGCTTCTGTGACCGAGGGGGGGAGCTCAGCTGCCGACTCTGCAATCTGCATAGTTGCTTTCGGTTCAGTCTGCAGCCATGACCATGTGGAGGGCGATGGCATCCACAACAAAGCCGCGATCATGACCATCATGACAGCGGCAATCGCCACCGTCTGAATAGGGATGTGGCGAACCACTGAAAGCATGCGCAACACCAGCCGCTTGTCGGTATTCAAGGGCTCAAGGGGCTGACGCACCAATGGCAAACGGTCCACCGGCTGGGGCAAGACCGCCAGCACAGGAGCCGGATCGATCTGTAATTGACGACAAACACTGGACGCTAGGGCTCGTACAAACACCGGGCCTCTGCTGGCGTCGTCTTGATCGGCTTCCAAGGCTTCCAGTTGGCGAATCGGCACTTTCAGGTTGACCGACAAAATGGCCAGATGCATGCCCTTGCTCAAACGTGCTGCCCGGATCATTTGCCCCGCTGTGGGTGCAGCTTCAGGTAAGGGCGTCTGTGCAGACTCGGGCGTCATCGGAAGAATGCTGTCGGTCATGGCGGATCAGGATTGGGAAGCAGAAGGCACAGGCACCAAGGTGATGGTGCGTTGCTGCGCAATGCGGTTTTGCACCTGGGTGCGGTCTTTCACATCACCGGCCAATTGACCGCAGGCGGCATCGATGTCATCGCCTCGGGTCTTGCGCACTGTGGTGACCAAACCTGCGTCTTGAAGCAACTTGGCAAAAGCCTGCACGCGGGCTTGGGGCGAGCGCAAGAGCCCAGAAGCCGGGAATGGATTGAAAGGAATCAGGTTGAACTTGCAGCGCAGACCCTGCCTCGCGTGACGCTGGACCAGGGCGATCAATTGCTGGGCGTGCTCGGGCTGATCATTGACCCCGTCGAGCATGCAGTATTCAAACGTGATGAAGTCACGTGGCGCATGGGCCAGGTAAGCGATGCAAGACTGCATCAATTCATCGAGCGGATATTTGCGGTTGAGCGGTACCAGGTTGTCGCGCAGCGCGTCGTTGGGGGCGTGCAAAGACACGGCCAAGGCGACAGGGCAATCGGCCGACAAGCGCTCGATCATGGGCACCACGCCCGAGGTGGACACCGTCACACGGCGGCGCGACAAACCATAGCCATGGTCATCCAGCATGGTGCGCAAAGCAGGCACCAGAGCCGAGTAGTTTTGCAGCGGCTCACCCATGCCCATCATCACCACATTGGAGATGACGCGTTCATCGGTGTTGAGGTGCTTGCGCAGGAAGTGCTCGGCAAACCACAGTTGCGCCAGGATTTCGCCGGTCGTCAGATTGCGGCTGAAGCCTTGATGGCCCGTGGAGCAAAAGCGGCAGCCCACGGCGCAACCGGCTTGCGAGGACACACACAAGGTGCCTCGGTCGTCTTCGGGGATGAACACTGATTCGATGGCATTGCCATCGCCGACATCGAACAGCCATTTGATGGTGCCGTCGGCAGAGATGTGTTGGCTGATCACGGGCAGCGCAGAGACATGCGCGTGAGATTTGAGCTTTTGGCGCAAGGACTTGGCCAGATCGCTCATCTGATCGAAATCAGACGCGCCCCGCTGGTGAATCCAGCGGAACAGCTGGGTGGCTCGAAAGCGCTTTTCGCCCAGACCGTCGCAAAAAACGGCCAGACCTTCGAGGTCAAATTCAAGAAGGTTGGCCGTCATCGGGTCAAGGTCGCGCTGGAGCCGCGACGCTATCAGCGTGCGTAAACGTTCATGCCGGGGAAGAAGAAAGCAACTTCCACAGCAGCGGTTTCAGGGGCGTCAGAGCCGTGCACGGCGTTGGCATCGATGCTGTCAGCGAAGTCAGCGCGGATGGTGCCAGCGTCGGCCTTCTTGGGATCGGTGGCGCCCATCAGGTCACGGTTTTTGGCAATGGCGTTCTCGCCTTCCAGCGCCTGGATCATCACTGGACCAGAGATCATGAAGTCCACCAGGTCCTTGAAGAAAGGACGTGCACTGTGCACAGCGTAGAACTGCTCGGCTTCGCGGCGCGACAGGTGAGCCATCTTGGCAGCGACCACTTTCAGGCCAGCAGCTTCAAAACGAGCGTAGATCTGGCCGATGACGTTCTTGGCGACTGCGTCGGGCTTGATGATGGAGAGAGTGCGTTCGATAGCCATGGTGATTTCCTCTAACAGAGTGTTTTTAAAGCATTTTTGCCCTTCGGCAAAGCCCACTATTCTAACCCGAGCAGACCGGTAAAAACCCTCATCTCACGACAAGGGCCCACGGGAAAGGCGGTTTTCAGCGGCTGCGACCGCCGCCGCCCCGGCCACCACGGCCAGGACCCCCAGGGGTTTTCTTCAGACGGTTGAAACTTTCAGCGCCGATGTAAGCCACCGATGTTTTCATCGGATCGGGTTGCCCCCCTGCCCCACCCGCCTGAGATTTGACCGGCGGCTTGGCGCGTGGCACTGCGGTGCCGGCCTTGCCGCCACCTCCTGTGCGCGGACGGCGGTCGTTGCGGTTGGTGCGAGAGACCGGCCGCTCCGTCACAGGACGGGGACGCTCAGACGTGCCAGCCGCCCGCATCAAGGAACGGATATCGGCTTCATCGAGTTCCAGCCATGCACCCCGACGCAAGCCGTGCGGCAGCACCATGGCACCGTAGCGGATGCGGATCAGGCGGCTGACGGCGTGGCCAACGGCTTCCATCATTCGGCGCACTTCGCGGTTGCGGCCTTCCGAGATGGTGACGCGGTACCAGCAGTTGGAGCCTTCGCCGCCGCCGTCTTCGATCGAGCCAAATTGGGCCGGGCCGTCGTCCAGCATCACGCCATCGAGCAAACGCTGCTTTTCGTCTTTGCTCAAAGCGCCCAGCACGCGGACCGCGTACTCGCGCTCCAAGCCAAAGCGTGGGTGCATGAGCTGGTTGGCCAACTCACCTGAACTGGTGAACAACAACAAGCCTTCGGTGTTCAAGTCCAAACGGCCCACCGACTGCCATTTGCCGTTCATCAGGCGTGGCAATTTGCGAAAGACCGAGGGACGGTTCTGCGGGTCGTCATGGCTGACGATCTCGCCAGCAGGCTTGTGGTAGGCGATCACACGCGCTGGCGGTGGGTCGATGCGGATGCGCAGCGGCTTGCCGTTGACCTTGATCTGGTCGCCATATTGGACCCGTTGGCCCACGTGGGCGGGTTCGTTGTTGACGGAGACGCGGCCTTCGGCGATGAGTTTTTCCATCTCCAGGCGCGACCCCATGCCGGCTTGAGCCAGCACTTTGTGCAGTTTGGGCGAATCGGCCTCAGGGGCCAGCACGCGTTTGCCCAGGTCTTCAGACACCTCGGGCGCTTCTTCTTCCTCGTCAAACTGGCCAGACACCACATCGGACAACTCGATCGGCTTGTAGGTCGACTCGCTGTCAAAAATGGCGCGGGGCTTGCGCGATGCGGGGCGCTTGGCAGCGGGCTTGGACGAATGTGCGTCGTCTTGATGGTGATCGGTCATGGTTGGGGTTCTTCGCCGTGCGAGGGGGTGGATGTGGACGTGTCAGGCACGGCGGGGATGGGTGCCACTTCGAGCACCAAGGATTCTTGGGGGTCCGATGAAGCCGTCTGATCGCTCTGTGGCAATGCCTCCAGGGCATCCTCCAGCGACAAGACCGCCTGCTCGGGCATGTCCTCAACAAGCCCGGACAGTGCAGCCACAGGGCTGTCCACCTGCGCCAACAAGGGCAGTTGGTCCAGCGAGGCCAGGCCCAAATCGTCCAGAAACTGACGGGTGGTGGCGTACAAACCTGGACGGCCCACGGTCTCGCGGTGGCCAATGACTTCCACCCAGCCACGGTCTTCGAGCTGTTTGAGGATTTGCGAATTGATGGTCACCCCGCGAATGTCTTCCATGTCGCCACGGGTCACGGGCTGACGGTAAGCGATGATGGCCAGGGTTTCCAGGGCCGCACGCGTGTACTTGGGCGGCTTTTCAGGGTGCAGGCGGTCCAGGAACTCGCGCATTTCAGGGCGACTTTGGAAGCGCCAACCGCTGGCCACACAGACCAGTTCCAGTCCGCCTTGGGCCCATTCGAGTTGGAGGTCTTGCAGCAATTGCCGCAGGGTATCGGCTCCCAGTGCATCGTCAAATAAAACGCGCATGTCGCGCATTGACAAAGGCTGGCCTGCAGTGAGCAAGGCCGTTTCCAGGACACGCTTGGCTTGCGCCGTATTCATGGTGTCAATCTTTCGGGAAAAAGACGCCTCACGGCGTCGAAGGTGCAGAGATGGTGGCTTGGTCGCCACCCCGTTCTGGAGAGCCCTGCATCCAATGGCGGGCCCTGGTTACGCACAAACCGGCTGTCCCGGTTCATGCTCCCTGTGATTTTCCATTGTAACTGAGGCCCAAATCAAGCACCGCCCGGGCCATGTCGTCGGGCAAGCCGGTGCTCAAGTCAATGGGCTCACCGGTAATCGGGTGCTCAAAAGCCAGGTGCCAGGCATGCAGGGCCTGCCGCTGCATGCCCGCCAGTGGGGCGCCGCCATAGACCGCATCGGCCAGCAAAGGGTGGCCCAGGTGGGCCATGTGCACCCGAATCTGATGGGTTCGGCCCGTGTGCAAGGTGCACTGCACCAGGCAGGCCCGATCGCTTTGGTCCAGCACCTCAATGGTGGTGGCCGCTGTCTTGCCCGATTGGTACGTCAGGTCCACCACCGCCATGCGCAAGCGGTTGGCGGGGTCACGGCCAATGGGTGCCTCCACTGTGTGCGGCGAAGGGGCAGACCAGGCTTTGTGCGCCAGCGCCAAATATTGGCGGTGGACTTCACGGGCGGCGATTTTCTGCACCAGCGCATCCATGGCCTGGCGCGTGCGCGCCACCACCATCAGGCCGCTGGTGTCCTTGTCGAGCCGGTGAACAATGCCCGCACGCGGCACATCGGCCGCTTGAGGGTCCAGGGCCAGCAAGCCATTGAGCAAGGTGCCTTGCCAGTTGCCCGGTGCCGGGTGCACCACCAGCCCTGCGGGCTTGTGGATCACACGCAAATGCGCATCTTCATAGACCACATCGATGGGCATGGCCTCGGGCACAAAGGCGCGAGACTGCGGCGTGGCCCGCAAGGTCACTTGCACCGCATGCCCCAGACGCACCTTGGTCGATGGCTTGGTCGTGACGCGACCGTCCAACAACACATCGCCCTGCTCGATCAGTTGCTGCAGATAGTTGCGCGAGAACTCCGGCACCAACTGTGCCAATGCGCGGTCCAGGCGCTGACCGTGCAAACTCACGGGCACCTGGCTTTGGCGCACTTCCTCTTCGGCCGCTTCGGTGGCCAGCAAAACATCGTCTTGCGCAAGGGCTTGTGAGGCCTGAATTTCGGGGGGGGTCGATATAATCAATTCGATTGAACAGTTCAAGGACGTCAGAGATGCAAAGCAACAGATTATCGATGGTTCCAGCCAGCTTGGTGTTGGCCTCGGGCCTCATTCTGGCCGCTTGCTCCAGCACCCCCAAGGACATCACCGTGGGCTGGTCCCCCGAAAAAATTTATACACAAGCTCGCGAAGAAGCTGATTCTGGTGCGTGGGACAAAGCCATTGGTCTGTTTGAAAAGCTCGAAGGCCGAGCTGCGGGCACGGTGCTCGCCCAGCAAGCCCAGATCGACAAGGCCTATGCACAGTACAAAACCGGAGACAAGGTTCAGGCCATTGCCACACTGGACCGATTCATCCGCTTGCACCCGTCCAGCCCTGCCGTGGACTATGCGCTCTACCTCAAAGGCCTGGTCAACTTCAACGAAAACCTGGGCCTGTTCTCGTCCATCATCGACCAGGACCTCTCCGAGCGCGACCAAAAAGCCGCCAAAGACGCCTACGAATCCTTCCGAGAGTTGATCGCACGCTTTCCGGAATCCAAATACACCCCGGAAGCCCGGCAGCGCATGACCTACATCGTCAACTCGCTGGCTTCCTATGAAGTGCACGTGGCCCGTTATTACGCCAGCCGGGGTGCCCATGTGGCAGCCGTCAACCGCGCTCAGCAAGCACTGTCTGATTTCCCGGGTGTTCCCGCCAGCGAAGAAGCCCTGGCCATTTTGATCAGCTCCTACGATGCCATGGGCATGACCGATCTGAGCAACGATGCCAAGCGGGTACTCGAAAAGAACTTCTCACAATCGGCCTACCTCAAGGGTGAAGGCGTCAAAAAATCGAAGCGTTGGTGGCGCTTTTGGTGAGATCGGCCAGCGCGTCCATGAACGCCTGGTGATCGGCCAAGCGGCGCATGGGCGGCAAACCGCGTACCAGACGACGACCATAGGACATGCTGCTCAAGCGGCTGTCGCACACCACCAAAATGCCCTGATCGCTCTCGCTGCGGATCAAGCGTCCAGCACCTTGCTTGAGGGTCACGGCCGCCTCCGGCAGGGCATGGTCTGCAAATGCACTGCCCCCCTCACGCGTGATGCGCTGGCAGCGGGCCTCAAACAAAGGATCTCCCGGTGGGGGAAATGGCAGCTTGTCGATGACCACCAGCTGCAGGGCTTGCCCGGGCACATCAAAGCCTTCCCAAAAAGAGGCGGACGCCACCAGCACGCAACCGGCTTGCCCTTCGCTGGCCCCTTCGCGAAAACGCTCCATCAAACGCCGTTTGGGACTTTGCCCTTGCACCAACACCTCGACTTGGCTCGCATCCAGGCGTGATTGCAAATGCTCGCCAATGCTGCGCATGGCATTCAAGGTGGTGGTCAACACCAAGGTGCGCCCACCCAAGGCCGTCACCGCTTCGGTGACCAACTGGGCCACATGCTGAACATGCGCAGGGTCATTGGGCTTGGGAAAGTGCTCCGGCACATACAAGGCCGATTGGCGCTCATAGTCAAACGGACTGCTCACCTGCATGACCCGGGCAGAGCTGAGGCCGCAAGGCTGCGTGAACCAGCTCAAACTGGGCTCATCACCCAAAGTGGCCGAGGTGAAAATCCAGGCTTTTTGACCCACACCTTGCATCGGGCCACCGTCGGCCTGGGCTGGCGTCTGTGCTGACATGTGTGCTGGCGTAGCGGGCTCGAATTCATACGGTAAATCTTCATCGTCCAGCGGCTCAGACTCTGAGGTGGCGGGCACTTGTGGCGGCTGCGTCAGCTTCACAAACGCTTGCGCGATGTCCAGGGGCGACTCCACCAAGCGCAGTTGCGCACTGACCTCCAGCCAACGAACCCCTTCCGGGTTGGGCGCATCCGCGAACAAGGCCGCGCGTTGTGCCAGCTCACGCGAGCGGTCTCCCAGACGCTGAAAATCGGGGGCCAGCTCACTGACCGAATCGAGGCCCTCACGCAAAGCGTCCAGCGCCTGCGTCACGCCTGCCAGGGCATGGGGCCAGTCATCGGGCTCGACCCCTTCGGGCAAAGTGTCGGTCCAGCGCAGGCGAACCGAGCCGCGGTGCATGCCCGCAGCCAGGCGCAGGTCACGCGAAGCTTTTTCAAGGCGACTGCACAGCTCGTGCCAATCAACCAAGCCTCTGGCCAGTTGCAAGCCCGTGGCCAGCACGTCGCGTGACAACTCGAGCAACTGCACAGTGGACAGCTGCTGGCCCAGAAAATTCACACCAATCTCATTGAGCTGATGCGCCTCGTCAAACACCGTCACCCGCACGGTGGGCAGGAGCTCGGCCACACCCGATTCGCGCACCGCCACATCGGCAAAAAACAAATGGTGGTTGATGACCACCACATCGGCGGCCATGGCCTCCTTGCGAGCCAGGTTCACATGACACGCCCGGTAGCGCGGACAGGACGACCCCAGGCAGTTGTCGCGGGTGGAAGTGACCAAGGGCCACAAGGCAGAGCGTTCATCCAAGCCGGTCAGCTCGGCCATGTCGCCGGTGCGTGTGGACTGGGCCCAGGTTTCAATCTTGGCCAAGGCACGTTGCGCCCCCGGCTGGGCGGACTCGGGGCTGTGGCGTGCCTGCTCCATGCGGTGCAGACACAGGTAATTGGAGCGCCCCTTGAGCAGCGCCACACGGATGGGCAAACCCAGCACATCCACCAGACGTGGGATGTCACGCGAAAACAGCTGGTCCTGCAAGGCCTTGGTGGCGGTGGACACGAGCGCACGCTGGCCGCTGAGCAAAACCGGCACCAGATAAGCGTAGGTCTTGCCCACGCCGGTACCCGCTTCGACCACCAGCTGTCCGCCCTCCTCGACCGTCTGGCTAACGGCCAAAGCCATGTCGGTCTGGCCTTCGCGGGGCTGAAACCCGGCAATGGCTTGCGACAAGAGGCCCTCTGCAGACAGGGTCTGCAACACCCTTTGCGTGAGCAAACTCAAGCGGGCTCCTTGGGGTCGAGCATGGCCTGCAGACGGGCCATCTGATCGCGCAAGGCCAAGCGGCGTTTTTTCAAGCGACGCAAACTCAACTCGTCCAGCGGCTGCACTGCCAAACTGGCCTGATCGATCAAAGCATCCAAGTCAGCGTGCTCGATCTGCCATTCGATCAGCTGCCGCTGAGGCGAGCGCAGGTCTTGCGAGGCGGCGTCCATCATGGCTTGGCTTGACTTTCAGTTTGCTTGTTTTGCAAGCGCTCGTTGCGCTGCTGGGTGCGCCACTGGCGCTCTTGTTCGTTGAGCAACAACTCGGCCTGCCGAATGGGCTCGATGTCAGCGCGGCGCATACGACGGGCCTGAATGATGCAGTTGTTGACCGCAAATTTTTGCCAGCATTCTTGCGAGCGGGCTTCAAACTCGGCCAGGATGGCGCTGCGCTTGGCAGACAAAACGGCACGTTCTTTGGCAATCGCATCGGGCACCTCGTCCACGCTTTGCGCATGCACAGCGCCCAGCATGCAAGTCAAGACCACAACAAACCCGTTTTTCATGTGATGTGCGTGTCCACAGTGCGGTGCTCCAGTGCCAAAAATTCACTGGACTGCATCTCGTGCAGGCGCGAAATGGTGCGCGGAAACTCATGCGACATGGGGCCTTGCAGGTAAAGCGCTTCGGGCTCCACGGCAGCAGACAGGATGAGTTTGACCCGGCGGTCGTAGAGCACATCGATCAGCCAGGTGAAACGCCGTGCTTCTGAGGCCATGCTGACGGGCAACTGCGGCACATTGCTGAGCAGCACCGTATGGAACTGCGTGGCGATTTCCAGGTAATCGTTTTGTGAACGAGGCCCACCGCAAATGGCCATGAAGTCGAACCAGACCACATCACCCGAACGACGACGCGATTGGATCTTGCGCGACTCGATGTGCAGCACAGGGTCTTCGTCGGGCCCTGTGGCCAAACGGTTGAAGGCGTCTTGCATTTCGGCATCGGCCTGCGCCCCCAAGGGCGAGTGGTACAGCTTGACCATCTCCAAGGTGCGGCGGCGGTAATCGGTGCCGTTGTCGACATTGAGCACGTTCATGCGCTGGTTCAGCAAGGCAATAGCGGGCAGGATGCGGTCGCGGTGCAAGCCGTTGGGGTACAGGCCATCGGGCATGAAGTTGGACGTGGTCACAAAACCCACACCGTTGTCGAACAGCGCCACCAGCAAGCGGTGCAAGATCATGGCATCGGTGATGTCCGCAACGTGAAATTCATCAAAGCAGATCAGTCGGTAGCGCTTGGCCATCTTTTTGCCCAGCACGTCCAGCGGGTTGACGGTGCCTTGCATGGCCGTCATCTCGCGGTGCACCTCGCGCATGAACTCATGGAAGTGCAAACGGGTCTTGCGCTTGATCGGCACGGCCTCGTAAAAGCAGTCCATCAAAAAGCTCTTGCCACGCCCCACCCCGCCAAACATGTAGACCCCCTTGGGGATCTCGGGACGGTTGATCAGCTTTTTCAGCGCATTGGACCGCTTGGCGCGGTAGGCCGCCCAGTCGTTGGCGCACTGCTCCAGCGCGTCGATGGCACGCAACTGGGCCGGGTCGCTTTGGAAGCCGCGTTTGCGGAGTTCTTCTTCGTAAACAGCACGAACAGACATGGATGGATCGATATTCGACGTCAAAAACGAAACCCGGGGCCAGCCCGGGTTTTGGGATGCAAGAACTTTAACCCAACTCGTTGCCGACCGCAGTCGGCAACGGGCCATGGGCTTAGAAGTTCAGGGTGCGCTTGTCCACCGCCAAAGCGGCTTCCTTGGTCGCTTCGCTGAGCGATGGGTGAGCGTGGCAGATGCGAGCGATGTCTTCGGCACTGGCGCGGAATTCCATCGCCACCACGGCTTCAGAGATCAACTCGGACACCTGTGGGCCCACCATGTGCACGCCCAAGATTTCGTCTGTCGTGGCATCGGCCAAGAACTTCACCATGCCGGTGGTGTCGCCCAAAGCGCGTGCACGGCCGTTCGCGAGGAAGGGGAATGTGCCAGCTTTGTATGCCACGCCATCGGCCTTGAGCTGCTGCTCTGTGCGACCCACCCAGGCGATTTCAGGGCTGGTGTAAATGACCCAAGGAATGGTGTTGAAGTTGACATGACCGTGCTGGCCAGCCATGCGCTCGGCCACGGCAACGCCTTCTTCTTCGGCTTTGTGCGCGAGCATCGGGCCGCGCACCACGTCACCCACCGCCCACACGCCAGGAACATTGGTTTTGCATTCGCCATCCACAACAATCGCACCACGCTCATCGAGCTGCAGGCCAATGGCTTCGGCATTCAATCCGATGGTGTTAGGCACGCGACCGATAGAGACGATGAGCTTGTCAGCATCCAACACAATGGCTTCGCCTTTGGCGTTGGTGTAGTTGACGGTCACGCCCTTCTTGCCGTTGAGGATCTCGCCAACTTTCACGCCAAGCTCAATCTTCAAACCTTGCTTGTCGAAGGCTTTCTTGGCTTCTTTGGCGATTTGCTCGTCCACCGCGCCGAGGAATGTCGGCAGGCCTTCGAGGATGGTCACGTCAGCGCCCAGACGACGCCACACAGAACCCATCTCCAAACCGATCACGCCTGAACCGATCAAGGCCAGCTTCTTGGGCACAGCGCCCACCCGCAAAGCGCCGTCGTTGGACAAGACGTTGACTTCGTCAAACGGTGTGCCGGGCAAGGCACGGGCGTTCGAGCCGGTGGCGATGATGACTTGCTTTGCCGTGATGGACTCTTCAGTTTTACCAGCCACGTTGATGGTGTAGCCGCCTTCAGCCTTGCCCGCAAAGCTGCCGCGACCGTGGAAGAACGTGACCTTGTTTTTCTTGAACAGGTACAAGATGCCGTCGTTGTTTTGCTTCACAACGTTGTCCTTGCGGGCAATCATCTTGGCCACGTCCATCTTCACGTCCTTGGCGGTGATGCCGTGGTCTGCGAAGTGGTGGTTGGCATGCTCAAAGTGTTCGCTGGACTGCAGCAACGCCTTGGAGGGGATGCAACCCACGTTGGTACATGTGCCGCCAGGGGCTGGACCGCCGGCTGCGTTTTTCCACTCGTCGATACAAGCGACTTGGAAACCGAGTTGTGCAGCGCGGATGGCTGCGATGTAGCCACCGGGGCCACCACCAATGACGACGACGTCGAATTGTTTGCTCATGGTATTTGTCTTCTTAATGGACAACGCCCCCATGAAGGGGGCATTGCAGATTCAGGGAAATCAGATGTCGAACAGCAAGCGTGCTGGGTCTTCCAGCGCTTCCTTCATGGCGACCAGGCCCAAGACAGCTTCACGACCGTCAATGATGCGGTGGTCATACGACATGGCGAAGTAGTTCATGGGGCGAACCACGACTTGGCCGTTTTCCACCATGGCGCGGTCTTTGGTCGCGTGCACGCCCAAAATGGCCGACTGCGGTGGGTTGATGATCGGGGTCGACATCATCGAGCCGAAGGTGCCGCCGTTGGAGATCGAGAAAGTACCGCCGGTCATCTCTTCAATGCCCAGCTTGCCGTCACGGGCCTTGACGCCGAATTCGGCAATCTTCTTCTCGATTTCGGCAAAGCTCATTTGGTCGGCGTTGCGCAGGATAGGCACCACCAGACCGCGTGGCGAACCCACAGCGATACCGATATCGAAGTAGCCGTGGTACACGATGTCGTTGCCATCCACCGAGGCGTTGAGCACAGGGAATTTCTTCAGGGCGTGCACAGCGGCCTTGACGAAGAAGCTCATGAAGCCGAGCTTCACGCCGTGTTCCTTCTCGAAACGCTCTTGCATGCGCTTGCGCATGTCCATGACCGGGGCCATGTTGATTTCGTTGAAGGTGGTCAAGATGGCGTTGGTCGACTGCGATTGCAGCAGTCGCTCGGCCACGCGGGCACGCAGACGGGTCATGGGCACGCGCTGCTCTGGGCGGTCGCCCAGGTTCACAGCGGGAGCGGCCACTTGGGCCAGCGCCTTGGTGGGCACGCCTGTAGGAATCACAGCGGCTGTGGACTTGACGCCACCTGCCACAGCCGACAGCACATCACCTTTGGTGACGCGGCCGTCTTTGCCGGAACCAGCCACCGAGCCAGCGGCCAGGTTGTTGTCGGCCATCAGCTTGGCAGCTGCGGGCATGGCCACACCGGCCATGTTGCCACCGGTGGCAGCAGCGGCCACGGGCGCAGCGGCTGGCGCTGCTGCAGGTGCGGCGGCTGCAGGAGCCGCAGCAGCGGCACCGGCTTTGCCTTCGGTGTCGATGCGGGCGATCAGCTGCTCGGCAGCCACGGTGCCGCCATCGGCCACGATGATTTCGGAGATCACGCCAGCAGCAGGAGCTGGCACTTCGAGCACGACTTTGTCGGTCTCGATTTCGATCAGGATTTCGTCAGCAGCGACAGCTTCGCCAACTTTCTTTTTCCACTGCAGCATGGTGGCTTCGGCCACGGACTCGGACAGTTGGGGGACTTTGACTTCTACGATAGCCATGTTGAATTCTCTTTAAAGGTTAAACGCAAGGTTGTTCGGGTAGATCACTTGGTCAGCACGAAGCCCTTGAGCTTCGAGAAAGCCGCTTCGATCAGTGCTTTTTGCTGGTCCTGGTGCAGGTGTGAATAACCCACCGCTGGCGATGCGGACGCTGCGCGACCGGCATAGCCGAGCTTTTGACCATCGAGCATGTTCTCGTGGATGTTGTGCTGAATGAAGAACCAGGCACCCTGGTTCTGTGGCTCGTCCTGGCACCACACGATGTCGGTGGCGTTGGGGTACTTCTTGATCTCGGCTGCGAAGGCCTTGTGTGGGAAGGGGTAGAGCTGTTCGACACGGATGATGGCCACATCGTCAGCGCCCTTGGCTTCGCGGTTCTTGACCAGGTCGTAGTAGACCTTGCCCGAGCAGGCGATCACGCGCTTGACCTTGTCGGCCTTGAGGTCCTTGGTCTCGCCAATGACGGTCTGGAAGCTGCCTTTGGTGAATTCGGACACAGGGCTGGTGGCGTCCTTGTTGCGCAGCAGGGACTTGGGCGTGAAGATGACCAGCGGCTTGCGCAGGTCACGCACCATCTGGCGACGCAACACGTGGAAGATCTGGCTGGCCGTGGTCGGCTGCACGATCTGCATGTTGGTGTCGGCAGCCAGCTGCATGAAGCGCTCGACGCGGGCCGAGCTATGCTCTGGGCCCTGGCCTTCGTAGCCGTGTGGCAGCATCAAAGTCAGACCGTTCACACGGCCCCACTTGACTTCACCGGAGGCGATGAACTGGTCGATCACGACCTGTGCACCGTTGGCGAAGTCGCCGAACTGGGCTTCCCAGATCACCAAAGTGCTGGGATCGTTCGATGCGTAGCCATATTCAAAGCCGAGCACGGCTTCTTCGGACAGGATCGAGTCGATGACGACGAACGGGGCCTGCTTGTCGGAGACGTTTTGCAGGGCCACGTACGTGCCGGTGTCCCACTTCTCACGCTTTTGATCGTGAATGACGGCGTGGCGGTGTGTGAAGGTGCCACGGCCGCAGTCTTCGCCCGACAAACGCACGGGGTAGCCGCTGGCCACCAAGGACGCAAAAGCCATGTGCTCACCCATGCCCCAGTCCACTGGCGCTTCGCCACGGCCCATGGCTGCGCGGTCGTCGTACACCTTCTTGACCAGCTGGTGCGGTGTGACCGACTCAGGGATGGTGGTGATCTTCTCGGCAAGACGCTTCCAGTCGGCCAATGGGATCGATGTGTCGCCAGCATCGGTCCACTTCTTGCCCATGTAAGGCGCCCAGTCCACAGTGAACTTGGTCTTGAAATTGGTCAGCACAGGCTCGGTGGTGTTCTTGCCTGCGTCCAGTGCGGCGCGGTAGGCTTTGACCATGTCATCGCCCAGGGTCTCGCCCAGACCTTGCGTGGCCAGCTTGTCAGCGAACAGCTTTCGGGTGCCTGGGTGTGCGCTGATTTTTTTGTACATCAGCGGCTGGGTCAACGCAGGGGTGTCCTGCTCGTTGTGGCCCAGCTTGCGGAAGCAAACCACGTCCAGCACCACGTCCTTGCGGAAAGTCATGCGGTATTCGAGGGCCAGCTGGGTAGCCAGCACGACCGACTCAGGATCGTCACCGTTGACGTGCAGCACAGGCGCTTCGACCATCTTGACGATGTCGGTACAGAACACGCTGGAGCGCATGTCGCGCGGGTCCGAGGTGGTGAAACCGATCTGGTTGTTGATGATGATGTGGACCGTGCCGCCTGTGGAGTAGCCACGGGTCTGGGCCAGTGCCAGGGTTTCCTGGTTCACGCCCTGACCGCCGAAAGCGGAGTCACCGTGCACCAGCACGGGCAGAACTTGCTGGCCAAGCGGGTCGTTGCGGCGGTCCATGCGGGCGCGCACGGAGCCTTCCACCACGGGGTTCACGATTTCCAGGTGCGATGGGTTGAAGGCCAGCGACAAGTGGACAGGGCCGCCGGCGGTGTTCACGTCCGAGCTGAAACCCTGGTGGTACTTGACGTCACCGGCTGGCAGGTCTTCGGGGGCGGTGTGGTCGAACTCGGCGAACAGGTCCGCAGGCAATTTGCCCATGGTGTTGACCAAGACGTTCAGGCGGCCACGGTGGGCCATGCCGATCACGACTTCTTGCACGCCTTTGGCACCGGCTTGCTGGATCAACTCGTCCATCGCCGCGATGAAGCTTTCGCCACCTTCGAGCGAGAAGCGCTTTTGGCCCACGTATTTGGTGTGCAGGTAGCGCTCAAGGCCTTCGGCTGCGGTCAAGCGGTCGAGGATCTGCTTTTTCTTGTCCGCGCCAAAGCTGGGTTTGCTGCGGATGCTTTCCAGCTTTTGCTGCCACCAGCGCTTTTCAGCCTGCTCTGTGGTGTACATGTACTCGGCGCCCAGGGTGCCGCAGTAGGTTTCGCGCAGTGCATTGAGCAACTCGCGCAAGGACATGCTGGGCTTGCCGAAGAAGGTGTTGCTGGTGTCGAACACGGTTTCCTGGTCGGCATCGGTGAAGCCGTAGAAAGCGGGGTCGAGATCAGGAATGGAAGGACGCTCGGTGCGCTTGAGGGGGTCCAGATCGGCCCAGCGCTGACCGACGTTGCGGTAAGCGGCGATCAACTGCTGCACAGCGGTGCGCTTGCGGCCCATTTCAGCGTTTTCGCTGGCCATGACGACTTTGGTGCCGCCTGCTTTGGCGCGCTCAGCAAAGGCGTTGATGACGGGCATGTGCGGCACGTCTTTGGCATTGGTGCCATCGACTGCGGGGACATGCTGGAGGGCGTCGAAGTATTCGCGCCAGGAGTCGGGCACGCTGCCTGGGTTGGCCAGGTAGTTTTCATACATCTCTTCGACGTATGGGCCGTTACCTCCGAAAAGGTGGGTGTTGCCTGAATAGGCAGCGTAGACGGAATTTGTCTCGCTCATTTTTCGCTGACCTCCGTTCCCCTCTGGGAAACATAAGTTGGTTGAGTTTTACCTTCCGCGACACGGCTTGACCGGTTGGCGGATGCGACAGTGGCTAAGGAAGGGCCTAAGTAACTCTCGCATTGTGCCATGGCTTGGCCGATGTCAAACTTACAGCTTATAGCTGTTCAGACAAAAAAAGGCCCCGCATGCGGGGCCTTCTTCCATCAAGCTTTGATCAGATCGACGATTTGCTGCAAGGCAGCGGGATCGTCCATCGTCGTCAAATCACCAGGGTCGCGGCCTTCGGCCACGGCCTGAATCGCACGGCGCAGCAATTTGCCGCTGCGGGTCTTGGGCAAAGCCGAGACAAAAAGCACACGGGCAGGACGCGCCACAGCACCGAGCTGGCTGTCCACCACTTTCATGACTTCCGCTTCCAGCGCCTTGCGGGCCGCGTCATCGGTCAAGCCCGAGGTGTCTTTGGCAATGGCAAACGCCATGGCCACTTGGCCCTTGAGCTGATCGGCCACGCCCACCACCGCCACTTCGGCCACGTTGGGGTGGCTGGAGATGCTTTCCTCGATCTCGCGGGTGCCCAGGCGGTGACCGGCGACGTTGATCACATCGTCGGTGCGGCCCAGAATGAAGAAGTAACCGTCTTCATCGCGCACAGCCCAGTCGAAGGTGCTGTACACCAGCTTGTTCGGAACAGTCTTCCAGTAGGTCTTGACGAAACGCTCGTCGTCGCCCCAGATGGTTTGCAAGTTGCCGGGCGGCAAGGGGCCTTCAATGGTCAACACGCCCTTCTGGTTGGCACCCGTGAGCTCTTCGCCGGTCTGGTCGTCGACCAGCTTGACGTTGTAGCCATAGACCGCCTTGCCGGGCGAGCCGAACTTGCTGGGGGCTTTTTCGACACCGTTGCAAATCGTCAAGATCGGCCAGCCGGTTTCGGTCTGCCAGTAGTTGTCAATGATGGCCTTGCCGTTGAGGCCTTCGGAGATCCACTTGGCGGTGGGCTCGTCGAGCGGTTCACCGGCCAGGAACAGCGCTTGCAGGCTGGACAGGTCGTATTTGGTCAGCAGCGCGGGGTCTTGCTTTTTCAGCACACGGATGGCCGTGGGGGCGCTGAACATGACGTTGACCTTGTACTTCTCGACCAGGCTCCACCAGATGCCGCCGTCGGGACGAATCGGCAGACCTTCGTACATGATGGTGGCCATGCCGCCGATCAGCGGACCGTAGATGATGTAGCTGTGACCCACGACCCAGCCGATGTCGCTGGTGCAGAAGAAAGTGCCACCGGGCTTGCCCTGGTAGATGTGGGGAATGCTGGCGGCCAAGGCCACGGTGTAGCCACCGGTGTCGCGTTGCACACCCTTGGGCTTGCCGGTCGTGCCCGAGGTGTACAGGGTGTAGCTGGGGTGGGTGGACTCGACCCACTCGCAAGGCACCACCGTATCCATGTGCTTGGCGCGTTCGGTGGCGTAGTCCACGTCGCGGCCGGCCACGGGCGTGAAAGCGGCCAGCTTGCGGTCCACCATGATCACGTTGGCAGGCTTGTGGGCCGACAGCTCAATGGCTTCGTCCAGCAATGGCTTGTAGGGCACGCCCTTGCCGCCGCGCGAACCGGCGTCGGCGCTGATGATGACCTTGGGCGAAGCATCTTCGATGCGGGTGGCCAGCGAGTGCGAAGCGAAGCCGCCGAACACCACCGAGTGGATCGCGCCCAGACGGGCGCAAGCCAGCATGGCGAAAGCCGCTTCGGCAATCATCGGCATGTAGATCAGCACGCGATCGCCTTTAACCACGCCCAAGTCTTTCAGGATCGCGGCCATGCGCTGCACTTCGGCGTGCAGGTCACGGAAGGTGTAGGTTTTTTCCTGGTCGGTCTCGGTCGACACAAAGATCAGCGCGGGCTGGTCGGCACGCTCGGCCAGGTGACGGTCCACGGCGTTGTGGCACAGGTTGGTCTGGCCGCCCACGAACCATTTGGCAAACGGGGGGTTGCTGTAATCGCAAATTTGCTGGGGCTGGACTTTCCAGTCCACCAATTTGGCCTGCTCGGCCCAGAATGCGTCACGGTCGTTGATCGAACGTGCGTGAAAGTCAGCGTAGCTGCCCATGAAAGACTCCTGAATACCTGCCAATAAGAACCCTGAGGCGCGCCGAGATCGGCGCATCCTTCTGAATTCTTAATTATGGGTAAGGGACTTGCAACAAGCTGACTTTGTCACGCACAAGACAAGGTCAAACTCGGCGGACAGGCCGCCCGACTTCACTTGAACAAGCTTTGCAGGAGCTTGAAATCAGGGTGTTCAGCGGTGCGAATCCACTCAAAAGCCACCATCTCGGCCGTGACCAATTCAGCACCTGCGCCAGCCAGGCGGTCATACGCGGCATCGCGGTTGCGTTCGGTACGCGAGGTGCAAGCATCGGTCACGACCCACACGTCAAACTCATCTTCAAGCAAATCAAGTGCCGTTTGCAGCAGGCAAATGTGGGCTTCACATCCGGCCAAGACAATGGTTTTACGCTCCTGGCTTTCGGGCTGGGGCTTTTGCAAATGGCGCGGCAAGCTGCGCGCATTGCCACGGGGTGGCTGGGCGGGCACCGGTTGCAACCACTCGCCCAAGCCCTCTTCCACCGCGCTGAACTGCATCTTTGCCAGCACTTTGCGGCAATGAGCACGCAGCTCGGGCGGCATTTCACCCAGGCGCGAAGGGTTTTGTTCGGTGCCCCAAACAGGCACCTCCAGCGCAGCGGCCAGCTCGGCCAGCTTGGCCGCATTGGACCAAACGCCCTGGCCATCCACCATCACCGGCTGGAGCTTGGGTTGCAAATCCACCAGAACCAGCTGGCTTTCTTCCACATCGATCAACATAGTCATCCCATCTAAGATGCCGCAGATTGTCGCAGGCCCACGGACACGGATGTCAAGACAGGCCGAGCTGGTGGATCGGCCATGCGCCTGGCGCGTCTTCAGTTATGCTTGTACGTTATGCACCGGAACCTCCTTTTTGTTTTTTGCTTACTTTTGACGTCGTGGTCATTTGCCGCGCCGACAGATGACGAGGCACTTAAAGCGTTTCAGGACAAAGGCTTGATCGCCCAATTCACGGATCAACTGAGCAGTGCCAAAGACAAAGCCAGCGGTCAAGCCACAGGCTTGATCACACAGGCAATGGACTTGCTGGGTGTGCCGTACCGCCGAGGCGGCAGCACAGAAGCCTCCGGCTTTGACTGCAGTGGATTTGTGCGCTACCTCTACGAAAACTCGGTCGGCCAGCTCTTGCCACGCCGCGCAGAAGAGCAAGCTCGCAGCACCGAAGTGATTGACCGAAACGAGCTCAAACCGGGCGATCTGGTGTTCTTCAACACCATGAAACGCGCATTCAGCCACGTGGGCATTTATGTGGGCGACGGCAAGTTCATCCACGCGCCCCGCACAGGCAAGGCGGTTAAAGTCGACGACATGCGCAGCGCTTATTGGCAAAAACGTTTCAATGGAGCGCGACGCGTGCCCCTCGATAACGAAACCAATAAACCATGAACTCACAAATCGACCACCTCGTGGTCATGGCCTCCTCGCTTGAAGCGGGTGTGGCCTGGTGCGAAGCCACCCTGGGCATCACCCCTGCAGCAGGCGGCGAACACGACAAATACGGCACCCACAACCGCCTGTTCAAGATCGCCTCACCCAAGCACCCGCTGGCCTATTTTGAAATCATCGCCATCAACCCGAACGCGCCCGCCCCCAAAGGCTCGGCGGCCCGCTGGTTCGACATGGACGACAAGGCCTTGCAAAAAGCCATTGCCCAAGAGCCACGGCTGATCACCTTCGTGGCCAGCACCGACGACATCAAGGCGGCCCGCCATGCTTTGCGCACCCAGGAGATCGAACGCGGTCAGATCGTGCACGCCAGCCGCAAGACCAACAAGGGCACGCTCAATTGGCAAATCACGGTGCGCGAAGATGGCGAGCGCCTCTTCAACGGCTGTCTGCCCACGCTCATCCAGTGGGGCAAGCCTGAGGCCACCGAACCCTTGCGCCTGCATCCGCGCAACAGCCTGCCCCGCTCAGGCGTGACGCTGCAAAGCATCGCCATCAGCCACCCCAGCGGCCCCAAGCTGCAAGCGGCTTACGAGGCCATTGGCCTCGGCGGTGTGGCCATCGACACCGGCCCGGCCAACATCACCGCCACCTTGCAAACCCCCAAAGGTTTGGTGCAGCTGCACAGCCTGGGCCTTTGAGCCGCACGGTCAGCCCTGCCCCTCGTCGGGCAAGGTGGCCAGCAACGCCATCCCGGCCGCCATGACGGCAGCGGTCAACCACAAAGCCCCTTTGAAGGTGCCCGATGCCTGCGCCATGGCCCCGGCCACCACCGGCGCGACCACTTGCGCCGCGCCGTAACTCAAAGTCAGGCGTGCCATCGCCTTGCCGGGGTTGTGGGGCGCACGGCGGCCCACAAGCGCCAACGTCATGCTGACGATGCCAATGAAGGTGGCCCCGTAGCCGATGGCCCCACCCAATGCGGCCGCCAGCGAGCCCGACACCGCAGGCAAGATCACCGACAGCGTCTGCAAGCCAAAGGCCAGCAACAAAGCCCGCGTATCGCCCCAACGTCGGGCAGCCTTGTCCCACAAAAACACGGCGGGCATGGCCGCCAGCCCCACCAGCGCCCAGGCTAATGCGCCCTGCCCGGCCAAAGCTGGTTCGCGTTCGACAATGGCCACGGTGAAGGTCGCGCTGATCACAAACCCCCAGCCCGCCGCAAAGTAACTGCCCGCCATGGTCAGCATCCAGCGGCGTGAGACTTTGTTGGACGCATCGGCGGTGTTGTTGGCCGCTGGCGCAGGCGGCACAGGTGGCCGCCAAGCCCAGGCCGGCACAAAAAACACCAGCCCGATGGCCGCCATCGCCAGCCATTGATCGGACCAAAGCGCCCAAACTTGGGAGACCGCCCACACCCCGACCGCCGACACCACGATGCCCAGCCCCAGGCCAATGAAATGCACCCCCAGCTCGGGCCTGCGGCCCTGGCGCATCAGCCAGCCCAGCACCAGCCCGGCCCCCAGCAACATGCCCGTGGCTCCGCACAAGCCGCCCAGATAACGCCACAAGACCCAGTTGGGCATCCAGGTCGACAGCGCCATGCCCGCCACGGTGAGCACCGACATCCACAGCCCCATGCTGTAGAGCCGATGCCGCCAACGCACATCGTCGATCCAGGCAGCGGCCAGCGCCCCCGAGATGTAGCCCGCGTAATTGATGGCCGCCAAAGCGCCCGCACTGGCGTCGTTCAAGCCGGTTTGCAATTGCAAGGCGGGCAGCAAGGGCGTGTAGGCAAACCGGGCCAGGCCAATGCTCAGCACCAGACCAAAAATGCCGCCGATGATGACCTGCCAGGGTCGAAGGTGTGATGCGTCAGAACTCATGAAACCCGTTCACCCAAAATGCTGCGCGGCCGCCATGGCCCCCATGCGTGCCGTGATCGCGTGGAACTGCGATACGGTTTCTACAATGATTTGCTGCGCTGTCTTGACCTCGTGGATCAAGCCCGCCGATTGGCCTGCCAAAGCGGGCGCTGCATTCATGTCGCCACCGAAATACACGCCCTGAATGCCATTGAAAGTTTCCGGCCCCATCACGCCCGCCGCGTGAATGGTCTCGGTGAAAGGCGTCTTCAAGGCCCGAATGCATGGCGAAGACTGGGTGTTGAGCATCCAGGTGCCTGTGGTCGGGGCATGGACGATCGCGCCCTTGTAATGCGCGTGCACCGGGCTTTCGGCGCTGGCCACAAAGCGCGTGCCCATTTGCACCGCCTCGGCCCCCAAGGCAAAGGCTGCCGCCATGCCCCGCCCATCGATGATGCCGCCCGCTGCAATCAACGGCACATCGACTTTCTCGCGGATGGCCTGCAACAAAACCAAGGTGCTGACCTCTTCGGGGTTCTTGAAGCCGCCGCCCTCTGAGCCCTCGACCACCAAGCCGTCCACACCGGCCTCCACGCACTTGATGGCGGCTTCAACGGTGGGTACGGCGTGGTAGACCACAATGCCTGCCGCCTTGAGTGGCGCGATGAATTTGGCCGGGCTGCCCGCCGAAGTGGTGACAAAGCGCACGCCCGACTCGCACACGAAGCGCAGCATGGCCTCGTCCTTCAAAAAGCGAATCGGCAGGTTCACCCCAAACGGCAAACCACTGTCCACCATGGTCTGGATCTCGCGCTGGCAGTTGGCGGTCTCGCCCGACGACGTTTCGATGATGCCCAAGCCCCCTGCGCGGGACGCTGCCAAAGCCAAGGGGCTGCGTGCAATCCAGCCCATGGGCGCTTGCAAGATGGGGTAACGGGCACCGGTGTGGGCCAAAACGCGGTTCATCGTGGGTCTCCTGTGTTGTGCTGCCCATTGTGGGCCGAGGCCACGCAGTGGGCTGTACCCACCATGACAGCGGACCTCAGGTGGAGCGTTTCAGCGCCGCCCGCTGCCCGGCTTGATCAAGTCGGCGTCCACCCAGGCTTGGGCCGTCTGGCGGTTGAGCTTGAAACCGGCATCGACCTTGAACTCGGCCAGGGTCTCGCCGCCTTCGTCCTGTGCCGTCAACACCGCATAGGGGTTGTCCTCGTCGGGCACGATGCGCAGCAGCACGGTCACGCGGCCGTTTTGACCGCTCACCGTCACGCTCTGGTTGAGCTGGGCGTGCAGCTGCTGTTCGCTGCGGCGCACAAACTCGCTGGCGGTTTTGACCAAGGTAATGAAGGCCGAGCCATCGAGCGGTTTGGGGTTCTTCTTGTCGCGGCCCATGGTCCAGGGGCCCACCAGTGCGGGCTCGGACTCACCGGCCTTGTACATCGCCACCGCCCAACCGTCATCGTCTTCGTTCTTGATGACCTTGGCGGTCCACAGCTCGTCTTGCCAAAGGCGGGGTTCCTGCAAAAGGGGCGTGTCTTGGGTGTCGTCGCTCATCGTGGCTTTCAAAGGGGAAAAACTGTGCGCTCAAGGCTGCAAATGCAAAGCCAGCAAAAGCACTTGCGGAGCCCCATTTTCCCGCAAAAGTGCCGCCGCCACGGTGGCCGTCCAACGGGTGCGCACCGTGCTGGCAACCAGCAGCACCGGCCCGTTCGGAAGATCCGCATCTGCCGCCAAACGAATGGCCGATTCCAGATGCGCCACGACCGGGGTGGAGGACGCGTCATCCGGCGCGGGACCGCCCACCCAACTGAACACATCGTGCAGCGGCAAGCGCCCCTTACGGGCGATGTGCTCGGCCAGGGTGCGGTTGGAAGCCATGTCGGGCGCAGGCAGCGGCACCACACACACCGGCCGTGCCGGCCAATTTTTGGCCCATCGCCCCAAGGTGGCCACGGCACCGCCCAGCAAATCAGGCGGCACATCACCAGGAGCCGCCAGGCGCAGCGCCTGCAGCTCGGCGACCCAACCCGGATCATCGGCAAACGAAACGGCCCGGCCCACATCAAAGCCCTGAATGCTGCCCTTGCGCCGGACCCCGGCGGGCCAGCGCTTGCGCGGCTCGATGTCCACATCCACACCGCGCAAAAAGTTGCGGGCGGCAAGCAATTTGTCTTGCGATGGCGTCAGACCCGGAAACGGCAGATGCCCGGTGCACACCGAGCAGCGCCCGCAAGGCGCAGGCGACGGGTCGTCCAGCGCGCTTTGCAAATACGCCATCAGGCAGCCTTGGCCGTGCGCGTACTGGCGCATGATGCCCGCCTCTTGCTGGCGCACCTGGGCCAGCGCCGTCCACTTGGCCGTGTCGTGTTCATAAGGCACGCCCGTGGCCCGCCAGGCCGAGCCGTCTTTGTCCACCACGCCTTCGACCGCCAAAATTTTGAGCAACGCCTCCAGCCGCCCCCGGCGCACGCCGGTGTCGGCTTCGATCTCGATCAGGCTGCGGGCATCACCGCCCAGACTGTTCAGCACTTTCTCGGCGGTCTTCGGGTCTGGAATGGACGCGGTGGCGAAGTAATCCCAAATGCGCTCGTCGGCATCCGAGGGCAACAACACCCCTTCGGCATGCGCCACGGCGCGCCCTGCCCGGCCCACCTGCTGGTAATAGGCCACCGGGGTCGAGGGCGAGCCCACATGCACACAAAAACCCAGGTCCGGCTTGTCATAACCCATGCCCAGTGCCGAGGTGGCCACCACCGCCTTGACCTGGTTGTGGCGCAAACGGTCTTCCACCTTCAGGCGCGTGTCCGCGTCGATCTGCCCGGTGTAGGCATCCACCGCATGGCCGCAGCTGCGCAAAAACGCCGTGAGCCGCTCGGCCTCGGCCACCGTCAGCACATACACAATGCCCGAGCCCGGCAATTGCTCCAGCGCGTCAGCAATCCAGGCGTAGCGTTGCAAAGGCGAGAGCCCCGGCACCACCGACAGCGTGAGCGAAGTGCGGGCCAGCGTGCCGCGAAACGTCACCGTGCTGGCACCCAGCTGCTTGCCAATGTCGTGCGTCACCCGCTCGTTGGCCGTGGCCGTGGTGGCCAGCACGCTGGCGGTCGGCGTCGAGAGCAGCGCCCGCGCCAAGCGCTGGTAATCGGGCCTGAAGTCAAAGCCCCAATCGCTGATGCAATGCGCCTCGTCGATCACGATCAGCCCCACCCGGGCCAGCAAAGCACCCAGTCGCGCCGCAAAACGCAGGTTGCCCAAGCGCTCGGGCGAGACCAGCAGCACATCGATGGCATCATCGTCCAGCCGCTGAAACACCTCGTCCCAATCGTCGATGTTGGTGGAGTTGACTGTCGCGGCCTTCAGGCCCGCGCGCTCGGCGGCGCTCACCTGGTCGCGCATCAGCGCCAGCAAGGGCGACACCACCAGCGTGGGGCCAGCGCCTGTGCTGCGGATGGCGTGCGTGGCCGCCCAATACACCGCCGACTTGCCCCAGCCCGTGGCCTGCACCACCAGCACACGGGATGCGGGCTGCAACACCGCATGAACAGCATCGACCTGGTCCGGGCGCGGCGAGGCACCCGGCCCGGCCAAGCGGGCCAACACGGTGTTCATGTGGTCTTGCGCAAAAGCGCGGTCTTGGGTTTGGCGGGTGTGCATGGCGTTTCTCCCTGAAATTTTGTTTGTGGCATTTTGCGACCAACTGGCCCCGTCGGGAAGTCAACGACAATCACCAGCTTTGACACTCGGTCTTCAACAGCTCTCTATGGCGATTCAATGGTTCCCCGGACACATGCACCTCACGCGCAAAGCGATCGGGGAGCGCATCAAAGAGATTGACGTTGTCATCGAGATGCTCGACGCCCGCCTGCCCGGCTCGAGCGCCAACCCCATGTTGGCCGAGCTGATCAAAGGCAAGCCCGCGCTCAAGATCCTGAGCAAACAAGACCTGGCCGACCCGGCGCGAACCGCGCAGTGGTTGGCCCACTACAACGCCCTGCCCGGCGTGAGCGCCCTGGGCCTGGACACCAGCATGAGCTCGCCCGCCAAGGCCCTGATCGACGCTTGCCGGCAACTCGCGCCCAACCGGGGCGGCATGGTCAAACCCATGCGGGTGCTCATTTGCGGCATTCCCAACGTGGGCAAGTCCACCCTGATCAACACCCTCAAAGGCAAACGCGCCGCCAAAACCGGCGACGAAGCCGGGGTGACCAAACAAGAAGCACGCATCGCGCTGGCTGATGACTTTTACCTCTACGACACGCCCGGCGTGCTCTGGCCGCGCATCATCGTCGAGCAAAGCGGCTTCAACCTGGCCGCCAGCGGCGCGATTGGCGTGAACGCCTTTGACGAAGAAGTCGTGGCGCTGGAGTTGCTGAACTACCTGATCCCGCACTACCCCCAAGCGCTGACCGAGCGCTACAAGATCGCCGATGTGGCCGAGCACAGCGACGAAACCCTGCTCGAAGCCATTGGCCGGGTGCGCGGTGCCATGCAAAGCGGCGGCCGCGTCAACACCACCAAGGCCGCGCACATCGTGATCCACGACTTCCGCTCAGGGGCGCTTGGCCGCGTGACCATCGAAACCCCAGCGCAATTTGCCCAATGGCTGGCCGAGGGTAAAAAAGCCGATGCTGAACGGGCCGTGCGCAAAGAAGCCACCGACAAGGCCAAGAAGCCAGGGCGCAAACAGCCGAGCAAGTAAGCGGCTGATCGGCTGGGGTCAACCCTAGCACCCCACGTGACACTGCCGCAGAAGTTTCTCCCCTAGCATCCGCTGTGGCAGATGCTCTGCTCAGGAGATGGCACGTGAAAACTTCGCTCAAATGTTGGCTCGCTGGATTGGCTTTGGCTGCAACGGCGGCACACGCCGCCTACCCTGACAAACCGATCAAGATCGTGGTGGCCTTCCCGCCCGGCAGCTCCACCGACATCGTGGCCCGCGCTTTGAGCCAGCCCTTGGCTGAAGCTCTGGGGCAGCCCGTGGTCATCGACAACCGCCCCGGCGCTGGTGGCAACATCGGCACCGTGGCGGTGGCCCGTTCCGCCCCTGACGGCTACACCCTCCTCATGCACAGCGTGGCCTACTCGGTCAACCCATCGCTCTACAGCAAGGCCGGTAACGAAGTCGGCAAGGATTTGACCGGCGTGGCGATGGCCGCCGTCTCGCCCAACATCATTTACGTGCACCCCTCGGTCAAGGCCAACAGCCTCAAAGAGCTGCTGGCGCTGGCCCCCACCGACAAACTCAGCTACGCATCGTCGGGCAACGGCACCACCACCCACCTGGGGGCCGAGTTGCTGTTCCGCAACCTGGCCAAAGTGGACATCTTGCATGCCCCCTACAGCCCGGCGGCAGCCGCCAACGCCGTGGTCAGCGGCCAGGTGCCGGTGGGCTCCACCTCCATCCCGCCTGTGGTGCAACTGGCCAAAGCCGGCAAAGTCCGGCCCCTGGCCGTGACCAGCAGCAAGCGCAGCAGCGCCCTGCCCGATGTGCCCACCGTGGCCGAGCTGGGCTACCCCGGCTTTGAAGCCAACACCTGGTTCGCCATGTTGGCTCCCGCAGGCACGCCACGCGAAGTGCTCGACCGCGTCAACGCCGAGGTCAACAAAATCCTGCAAAACAAGGCCCTCAACGACAGCTTTGCATCGCAATCACTCGAAACCGTGCGCATGGACCGCCCCACACTCGACGCCTACCTGAGCGCCGAGGCCAAAAAATGGGGCCAGGTGGTCGTGCAAACCGGTGCCAAAGTGGACTGATTCACCCCCTTTTCAAACAAAACCCAAGAAGTAACGCTCCCATGAAACTCATCAGCTACACACAAGACAAGGCCACACGCTACGGCGTTTTGCTGGACCAAGGCGTGGTCGACATGCGCCACTGCATGGACAAGGCCCCCGACAGCATCAACGACTTCTTTGCCTTGGCCAGCGGCAATTCGGCGCTCATGGCCAGCATCGCCCAACGCGCAGCCAGCGCCACCGCCACGCCGCTGGACCAAGTCAGCTTGCTGCCTTGCGTGCCGCGCCCCAGCAAGATCATTTGCCTGGGCGTGAACTACCACGACCACGCGGCCGAAGGCGGCAACAAAGTGGCCGACTACCCCACCATCTTTTTCCGTGGGCCTTCGTCTTTGCTGGCGCACGGCGGCACCATCCCGGTCCCACCCATCTCCACTTCACTCGACTACGAAGCCGAACTGGCCCTGGTGATTGGCAAGACCACCCGCAACGTGAGCGAAGCCGAGGCCTTGGACTCGGTGTTCGCCTACGCCTGCTTCAACGACGCCACTTTCCGCGACTACCAGCGCAAGACCACACAGTGGACTGTGGGCAAGAACTTTGACCAAACCGGCGGCTTTGGCCCGCACCTGGTCACCGCGGACGAATTGCCCCCCGGCTGCGTGGGTCTGCACATCGAGTCGCGCCTGAATGGCCAAGTGATGCAAAGTGCGACCACCACCGACATGGTGTTCCACGTGGCCCCCACGATCGCCATGATGTCGGCCTGCATGGCGCTGGAGCCCGGGGACGTGATCGTGATGGGCACACCCGCCGGTGTGGGCTACGCCCGCAAACCGCCCGTGTGGATGAAGCCTGGCGATACCATCGAGATCGACATCGAAGGCATCGGCATCTTGCGCAACCAGGTTGGCCTGCTGGCCGTCTGAGCAAAGCCACCCATGACCGACTCGCTCAACGTCGATGTGCTCATCGCAGGCGGCGGCCCCTGCGGCCTGATGCTGGCCATCGAGCTGGGCCGGCGCAACATCCGCTGCCTGTTGGTGGACGCCAAGCCCGGCACCGCCTTCAACCCGCAAGCCAACGCCACCCAGGCGCGGACCATGGAGCACTTCCGGCGGCTGGGCTTTGCCCATGAAATCCGCAGCATGGGCCTGCCGCCCGACCACCCGACCGACATCGCCTACCTGACCCGCTTTGCGGGCACCGAACTGGCCCGCTTGCGCTTGCCGACGGCCGCCGCCGCGCCACAAGCCATCAAGGCCATGTCAGGCTCTTGGAGCGCCGCCGAGTTGCCGCACCGCGTTTCGCAAAAATACGTCGAGGTGTGCCTGCACCAACACGCGCAGCAGCAAGCCAGTGTCGAGATGCGTTACGGCTGGCAACTCTGCGCCTTCAAGGACACCGGCAACGGCATCGAGGCCACAGTGCAATCCGTCAACGGCGAGGAGCGCCTGAACGTGAACGCCGCCTATTTGGTGGGGGCGGACGGTGCCCGCAGCTTTGTGCGCCACGAACTCGGCGTTGCCTGGGGCGGGGCCACGGGCTTCAAGCGCAAATTCATGGGCGGCAAGATGCTGGCGGTGTACCTCAAGGCCCCCGACTTCTATGCCCGAAACCTGAACGACCGCGCCTGGATGTACGTGGTGGTCAACCCCGAGTTGCGTGCCTTCATCATGTCGGTCGACGGGGTGAGCGAATTCGCGTTTCACATCCAGATGGCCGACGACGCGGCCACCGAAGCCCTGACCGAGGCCGACGCTCGCCGCTTGTTTGCCCAAGCTTTTGGCCAGCCCATCGACATCGACATTCTCTCCATGGCGACCTGGATGGCCGGGCACGCCCTGGTGGCCGAATCTTTTCAGCAAGGCCGCGTGTTTTTGGGCGGCGATGCGGCGCACCTGTTCACCCCCACAGGAGGGCTGGGCTACAACACCGCCGTCGAAGACGCCGTCAACCTGAGCTGGAAGCTCGCCAGCGTGATCAAGGGCCAGGCCCCAGCAACGCTGTTGGACAGTTATGAACGCGAACGCCACCCCCTGGCCGTGCGCAACACGGGCTATGCCCGCCAATTTGCCGACTCCATCGGTTTGTTTGAAGCCGTGCCGGAATTGGAAGACAACAGCCCCCAGGGCGAAGCTGCACGGACGATGGCTTCGGAATACCTGAATGGCCATGTGCGCCGCGAGTTCAACATTCCGGGCGTGACCTTTGGCGGCCGCTACGACGGCAGCCCCATCATCGTGGGCGATGGCACCACCGCCCCACCCGATGCGGCCAACAGCTATGTGTCCTGCGCCACCCCAGGCGGCAGACCGCCCCATGCTTGGTTGGCCGATGGGCGTTCTTTGTTTGACAGCTTCCATGCCGAATGGACCTTGCTGGCGCTGGGCGATGAGGCACCTGACACCTCGCATTTCACGCAAGCCGCCTTGGCCCTGAACATCGACTTGAAAGTGGTGCGCCACGAACAGCCTGATCTTTTGGCCTTGTACGAAGCACCGCTGGCCTTGATCCGTCCTGACCAGATCGTGGCCTGGCGCGGGCACGACGACCGGCAAGCACAAGCCATCTTGGCGCAGGCCTTGGGCTATGAAAAACCGTGACAAGCAAGGGCGTGGACAATCGGGTGCATGAACACCCGCCACGCCACGCCCGACAAAGACGCCATCGCCCTGCTCCCACCCTTTGAAAGGCTGGGCCTTGAGCGCATCACCTTGGTGAGCACGGGACCACAAGCGCACAAGGCCAGCTTGCAATTGCTGCAAGCCTCGGCGTGGGGGTTTGACACCGAATCCAAGCCGACGTTCAAGGTGGGTGAACAATCTGACGGCCCACACATCTTGCAACTGTCAACCGCCGAGCGGGCCTGGGTGTTTCAGCTGCATGACCCAGAGTGCCGCGCCGTGGCGGCGCAATTGCTGGCCCATCCGGGCATCGTCAAAGCGGGCTTTGGCCTGGGCGATGACCGCAAGCGCATCATCCACAAACTGGGCATCGAGCCGCAGGGCATTTTGGAACTCAACACCGTGTTCCACCAACGCGGTTACCGCAAAGACATGGGCGTCAAGGGTGCGGTGGCGGTGCTGTTCAATCAGCGCTTCATCAAGTCCAAAAAAGCCGCCACCAGCAACTGGGCCAATGCAAGGCTCACCGAAGCACAGCTGGTCTATGCGGCCAACGACGCCTATGCCGCGATTCGGGTTTGGGACGCGTTGGCCGTCTGAGGAGCGCTCAGTAAACCGTGCAAGCCTGCTCGAAACTCAAACGCGGGTTGCGCGGGAACAGCTTGCTTTCATCGCCATAGCCCAGGTTGATGAGGAAGTTGGCCGAGTAGCGTCCATCCGGGAAAAACTCTGCGTTCACTTTGGCCAAGTCGACACCGCTCATGGGGCCGCAATCGAGTCCCAATGCACGGGCCGCGATCATGAAGTACGCCCCACCCAAGGTGCCGTTGCGCGTGGCGGTACCTTGGGCCAATGCGGCATTGCCCTCGAACAAGGCTTTGGCGCCCGGATTATTGGGGAAGAGCACCGGCATGTGCTCGTAAAACTGGTTGTCGGTGGCCACGATCACGCAGACCGGTGCCGACTGGGTTTTGGCCACATTGCCGGGACTCAGGGCGGGCATGAGCCGCTGCTTGGCCGCTTCGTTGGTCAAGAACACATAGCGGGTGGGCTGCGAATTCATCGATGTGGCCCCCATCTTGGCGATCTCATAGACCTCTTTGAGCAAAGACTCGGGCACGGGTTTGTCGATGAATCCATTAGCCGTGCGGGCGTCCAGGAACAGTTGTTGAATGGCTGCGTTGTCGATTTTCATGAGGGTGTCCAAGGTTGAAAAATTATTCTGCTTTGATGCCGATGTCTCGCACCAGCTTGGTCCAACGCTCCACATCGCGGCGCACCAAGGCGCGGGTCTGATCGGCGTTCAGGGTCAAAGGCTTGCCGCCCGCCTTGCGGAAATTCTCCTGCAAGTCGGCCTGGGCCATGATTTTGACCAGTTCGTTGCGCAAGCGCTCTTGCACATCAAGGGGCGTCTTTTTGGGCACGAAGTAGCCAAACCAGGACTCCAAGTCCAGCTGCGCCACGCCACTCTCGGTGATGGTGGGCACATCGGGGTGCATGGGGTTGCGCTCGGTGCCCGACACGGCCAAGGCCTTCACGGTGCCCGCATTGACTTGCACACGCGCGGTAGAAGACAGGTCGAAAAACAGGTCCACACGCCCGCCCAGCAAATCTTGATACGCTGCCTGCGCACCACGGTACGGCACATGCACCAGGTTCACGCCCGCCAAGTGCCACAAGGCGGCTGCCAGCACATGCTGGCCAGAGCCATTGCCAGCCGAGGCATAAGACAGCTTGCCGGGATTGGCCTTGGCATAGGCCACCACATCTTTGAGCGAGTTCATGGGCAGGTCCTTGCGGGCCATCAGGGTATAGCTGTAACTCACAGCCAAGCCCACCGGCTCGAAATCGCGCAAGCTGTCGTAAGAGAGCTTGTCGTACAAACCCATATTCAGCGCAATGTTGGAGACCGACCCCAGCAGCAGCGTGTAGCCATCGGGGTCGGCTTTGGCCGCAGCGTCTGTGCCCACCAAGGTGCCCGAGCCAGATTTGTTTTCCACCACCACACTTTGGCCCAGCGACTTGGTCAGCCGCTCGGCCAACGCCCGCGCCACGAAGTCGAACCCACCACCCGGCGGTTGCGGCACGATCACGCGCAAAGGGCGATTGGGATAAGCGCCCTGCCCCCAAACACCCGGAACCACTCCGAGCAAGCCCACAGCCGTCAGCGCCTTGAAAAGGGCGCGACGCTTCAAGTCAGGCGTGGCAAAACGATTGAAATCCATGTCAAGAACCTCCAGAAATTGGAAAGAAAGACTTGAAAATCAACGCTCCAGCACGCCCCCGGCCAGCCAGCGTGCGCCGCGCTTGTAGAGCTCTTCGACCACCGGCCCCTTGAGCACGGGCATGTCCATCTTGACCTTGTAGCCAATGCGCGTCTGGATGTAGGCCAAGTGCCGATAGCCTTCCGGGAAGGTGGCCAATGCCGCCGTGTCCAGCTTGAGCACCGCCGTGGAGTCGACCGGATCAATGCGGTCTTTTTCGTAAATCGGCTGGCGGTGCAGCAGCTTCCATTCGCCGTTTTCACGCGTCACAAAATCGTAAAAGCGGCCGGTGCACACCACGTCGCACAAGACGGGGCCGTTCTCGCCCTCGACCATGCCGCGCTGAGAAATGGTCATCTTGGTCTGGGCAATGGCGCGGTCGCCTGCGATCTCGACCGCTGAGCCCCCCAGGAAATGCAAAATGCTCACGCCCTTGGCCCAGCCTTCTTGCGTGACGCGGATGAATTCGGCAAAGGGCCCCTGAAACCAGGTGGCCATCATCACGCCCTCGGGGTGCCACACGGTGGCAAAGCGCTCCCAGTCGCCGGCGTCGCGCCACACGGCCCAGCGCTCGACCATTTGGCGAATCAACAACTCGTCGTTCAAAGCTTGGTTCATGTCATGTCTCCTGAAAATCAGTTGGGGGTGTAGTCCACCTGGTGGCGGGCGATGCGCAAATCTGCCACCTCCGCCTTCACCCGCGTGTGCTCTGGGTGACTGGCATAGGCATCCAGCGAAGCCTGGCTGTCAAACTCGCTGTAAAGCACCACATCGCAGGCGTAGTCAATGCGGCTGCTGTCCACACCGATCTCCAGATGCAGCAGACCGGGGATGCGTCCGCGCAAACTCTCGAAGCTTTGCTGAATCTGAGCCACCGCCTGCTGGCGTTCTTCGGGCGTGTTGCCACGCACATTCCACATCACAATGTGTTTGATCACGGAGCCCCCCTTTCAGGCTGCAGGCGGAAAGCCGACTTTTTGGGGCCACAGGTTCACAAAGGCGTGCACCGAGGTGCTGCCATACAAGCCCGCCTTGGTGAAAGGCTCATCGGCCAGCCAGGCGTGCGCGGCATCGCGGCTTGGAAAGTCGATCACCAACAAACTGCCCATCATGGTCGTGCCATCGTCATGGGTGAGCGGCCCGGCAAAGGCCATGCGGTCCGCTGCTGCGGCCAAGTACGCCTTGTGTTCAGGCCGCACCCGCTGACGCAGCGCAGACGAATCGGGTTTGTCGATCAGGGTGAATGCAAACAGCATGGGCGGTCTCCGGTTTGGGGTGTTTGAAACCATTCTTTCACGCCCATTTGGCTGGCCCCGTCTTGTACAAGACAGGCCCGCCCAACAAACGCCATCGGATCACCTCGACGCCGTCCTGAAACCCGGCAGGGCAGCCCATGCACTGAGCCCTAAAATGGGCACCCATCCCGCGCTCGCCGTCTGAGCCCGAAAAAACCTCAATTCACCATGTCTCACGCCTCGGGCCACAGCGCCGCCACACCCTCTGAAACCACCTCGGTGTTGAACTTTGCCAACGCCCAGTGGCGCGTGCGCAGGCCCCGCCCATTCGTGTTGGTCATCGAAGGCGAAGTGGGCCAAGAAGGCACCGAGCCCAGCGACTACCTGCACAACCAACTGCTCTTGCCCGAATGGCGCGAAGCCTTTTACCAACTGGTCGATGCCACGGGCTTGGTGGTGTGCCTCAACGTGCACACCCAACACCCCACCTACCGCGACGTGCGCGGGCGCTCCAGCAAAGGGCGGCTGAGCCAAGGCGAGTACTACCACCACGACGGCTGCACTGGCCCCGTCAAGCCGCGCTTTGTCGAAATCCGCTGCCCCATCCAGCCGCAAACGCGTGGGGTGGCCACCGCCATTGCACCGCACCACGACGTGGTCAAAGCCATGGTGCAAGTGCTGCCCGCCGAGCTGGCCGCCGCGCCTGCACTGGCCAGAATTGACATGAGCCCGGCCACCATCAGCCAGATGGAGGATGCCGCGCTTGACCACTTGCAAGGCCTCATCACACGCACCGTGCGAAAAAAGCTCAACGCCGAAGGCGCACGCAACTACTTTCGCCAGGTGGACGCCACCGCCAACGCCTACTTTGAACCCTGGGCCTTGGGCGAAAGCCGCTTCATTGCCAACGCCAACAGCGGCATCACCATGCAACACCGCCGCGCCTACCAAGCCCCACACACGGGCGGTGTGGCCAACGGCCACCTGGTCAAACGCTGGACGAATGAAGAACTGCTGCTACCCGGCCAAGTGGTGGACCAAGCCTTGATTGCTGCGCTGTGCAGTGAAGAAGGTGATGAAGTGGATGGAGAGCGGGCTGAGGGGTGTTACCTCGGGGCGCATTGATATTCGCGCCTTTTGCGCCAACACATCAATGCCAAGAACGCGTCAGCAACTCATCCAACGCATCCGCAATCTCTTGCCCGTTCTCAGCCAAAGACCCCACGCACTCACCCAGCTGATCGAGCGCCGCTGAAACCATGTCCAAGGGGTGCAGCACCAACACCGCCCCACGCACTTTGAAGCTCGGATTCATGCGCGTGCCAGCAATACCCGTAGGCAGCGCACTGCGCTTGACCAAAGGCACAACCACTCGACGGCGGTAGCCATCAAACAAAGAAGACTGAACCACCACCACGTAGGGAATGGTTTCCTTCGATGGGCCTTTGTTTCGATGAAGGTCGAACTGAGCCATCAGAGTGTGGAGTGCTCATCGGCAAATGAGCCGACTTGTGCATGCAAAGCGTTCCAACCCGCGACGGCTTGGTCTGCCCGTTGCTGACGGCTTGAACGTGCCTGCTTTTGTTCCACCACATACGCTGCGAGCAACTCTTCAGCCGTGGCCGACAAATTAGAGGTGTAGCCTTTGAGCTCGGCGATCAAGCCTTCACTCAACGTGAGGTTGACTGGGCGCTTTCGCGATGAAGGCGAGGAAATGCGGGTCCGTGGCATAGGGCCTCCGATGAAATATGCGCATATTATGCGCATTCAAAGCGATCCCTGGCAATGCTGTCATCTGCATAACTGCCGTGAATGCATGAACTCTTCGTCGTGCATATAGACGCTCGGGGCGCATTGAGCCCCGTCTCAGTCAGGCGTCTTCCCCGGCAACTCTGCAAACTTGGCCGCCATCGTAGGGTTGCCGCGTGTGAGCTTCTTGATCGTCAAGTCGTCGGCCTTGTCGTTGGCCAGGCGCAAATTGTTGGCCGACTTGTGCAGCGCTTCCTTGGTTTTTTCCAAGTCCTTGATCGCTTCGTCAATGCGCTTGACGGCTTCTTCAAAACCCTCAGAAGCCAGACGCCAATTGCGGCCAAACGCCGTCTTGAATTCGTCCAGCTGAGTTTCAAACTTGGTGATGTCCACGTTCTGCGAGCGCACCAAAGCCAGCTCGGACTTGTACCTCATCGCATTCAAAGCCGCATTGCGCAACAGCGTGATCAGAGGCACAAAGAACTGTGGCCGCACCACGTACATCTTGGGGTAGCGGTGCGACACATCAACGATGCCGCTGTTGTACAACTCGCTCTCCGGCTCCAGCAGGGACACCAGCACCGCGTATTCGCAGGCCTTTTCTGTGCGGTCTTTGTCCAGCTCTTTCAGAAAATCTTCGTTCCGCTTTTTGGTGGCTGTGCCGTCGTTTTCGTTCTTCATCTCAAACATGATGGAGACGATCTCGGCACCCGACTCGTCCGAGTCGCGAAAAATGTAGTCGCCCTTGCTGCCGGTGCGGGCGTCGTTGTCTTTCTCAAAATGCGCCCGCTGAAAAGCGGCTGCACGGATGCGGTTGAACTCGATCTCGCAGTGCTGCTCCAGGGTTTCACCCACCATCTTGGTGGACAGCCGCGCCTTCATGTCGCGCAGGCGCGCAATCTCGCCATCACGGTCGCGCAGCTGCAAGGCGAATTGCTCCTTGATGGCTTTCTCTTCCAGCTGGTTTTTAACGGCAATGAGGTTGAGGTCATTTTTCAAGTCATCGCGCTCCCGGGCGACCACCCCCACGGCCTCGTTCACAGCCAATTGACGCGCTGTCTCGCTGGCCTCCAGCTTGGCTTGCAGCGCCTGAATTTCGGCGTCCTTTTTGGCGACTTCGGCCTGCAGCGCATGGGCCAGCTTGGCCTCGGCCAACTGGGCTGCCGCTTGGCTGCTGTTGCGCGCCCTCTCCTGTTCGGTCTTCAGCTCGTTCGCCAGCGCATCGCGCTCTTTGCTCACCACGCCCAAAGCCTCCGTCACCGCCAGCTTGCGCGCCACCTCGCCCGCATCAAGCTGGGCTTTCAGCGCCTGAATTTCCGTGTCTTTGGCAGCCGCAGCCTTTTGCAGTGCGTTGGTGACCTTGGCCTCGGCCAAGGCAATCGCGTCGCGTTTTTCCCGCTCGGCCAACTCCAGCCGCTCGTGCAACTGCTTTTCAAAATCGCCATCGCGCACCTGCTTCAGGATGTCGGCATACCCCGCCTCGTCGATCTTGAAGGCTTTGTGGCAGTGGGGGCAGATGATTTCGTGCATAGGGAATGAACTTTCTCTTGTTAATTGGGCTGGCATCAAATACCCAGCAAGCACCCAAAGATCTATAAACCATTGATTTATATATACTTTTTCAAAAATTCTTAGCCACCCAGACCTATTCCATCAAATACCCAGCAAGTAAATTCAGGCCCAACTTGGCAGGTAACGCCGAGTCTTTGGCGGCGCAGTCGGGTCTTGCAAGCGGATGACTCCAGCACCCAGTGCCTCTTTGATCAACCGTGACGCGGTAGCGCTGTTTTTGGCGTCAATGCCAAAGCGCTCCCGTAAGGTCGTGTTGGTCATGAACTCACGCTCTACGTAGCGCAAACAGGCATGCAAGTACACCGCCCGCACGCGGTCGGCTTGCTCCATCTTCGTCAAGGTACGCGGCGCAAACAAAGTGCTGCGGGTGGAGTCTCCCGTGACCTCAAAGGCAGGTGCAGGCAACTGATAAAACTCGGCCTGAAACACCACCTTGTCTACCCCGCTGCCACGCTCTTCGCAGATACCCATGCGCCGCATCAGCGACGCAAGGCGCTCGTTGCGCGATCGGGGCGGGCTGTCCAGCATGCGCGAGGTATCAACCAAGGGCACGCCGGGGTTGATGATCTCCATGCGGTCGTCAAAGATTTCGACCATCGGCCCGCTGCCGCTGACAGACAAGTCTTGGTGAATCAGTGCATTGGCTACTAGCTCGCGTATGGCCAGCTCGGGATACACCGGCACCGCCTTGCGCAAGGCACGCCCAATGACCTCGTTCACGGGAAGCAAATTGTTGATAAAGCCCACCAAGCCCTCAAACCCACTGGCGTAGCCCTTGGCACCCACTTGCTCGCGCAGAGTTTCCACCCGGCCCTTGCCTTTGTAAACCACCACCCGCACAGCCTTGCGCTGCAAGCGGCCAAAGTCTGACAACTGCTTGGCCAGCAAAATGGCGCCCACGTTCAGCACGTTCCAGTGGGCTCCGCCGACTGCCTCTATCAATCGGTCGGCCGCCAACGCCTCCAGAATGGCGCTGTGCCCATCGGGCAAAGCCCGCCCCACCAAATCAAAATAACTGGGGTAGTCCAGCAGCCGCAACACCTCGTCGCCCGTGAGCTTTTCGGCAGCAGGCAGGCGCTCAAATGGCGTGGCATCCAGCGCCCGCCAAAGCGCCCGTTCCTTCTCTGGGAAGTCTTTCAAACGCTTTTTGTAAGAGCCCACGCGTATGAATTCAGCCCCTGCAAACTGCACAGGGTGCCGAGTTGCGCAGTCAATCTGCAGCAGCACCAGCCTTGTGCCGTTCACATCTAAAGGGATGAACTGAAAACCCAGCTTAGGCGAAAGCTGGCGCAGCAACCAACTCTCAAGCTCTTCATTGCCCACACGCTTGCTGAGCGGGTCAAACGATGTGCCCAGCAAGGTATGGGTAACGTCCTCAACACCCCACACAAGGTAGGCATGGGCTTTGCCCTCCAGCGCGCAAGCATTGGCCAGTGCAGAAATGTATTCACCAATCTCCTGAGGCTCAGCATTGTTGTGCTTGAACTCCACCCAGCCCGCCTCGTGCGGCATGGCGCACAGCTCTTGCACCAAGCTGGCCCAGTACTGTGCATCACGCATAAGGTACCTCCTTCGGTTTGACACGGCGCAGCGACCGCACAGGCGGATCTATGCATCCGCTGTGCATTTTGCCTCCGTAATAGGTGGGATTCATAGGTCTGACTATTCAGTATTTCCTGAGGACTTGCCGGCAATATCCGCCTTTGATGCTGGCTTTAAAGCGGCCAACCCATCCTTCGCAAGCTGCATAACGGAGTTCGCGAAATCCGGTACAACCTCGGTTGCTTTCCGGACAACGTCCGAGGACGCAAGTTCATGCCATGGGCTACCGTGAGTGGTCGTTTCAACCAAGCGAAGTGGCTGCTCATCAAGACGGCTCAGTGCAGATGAAAACAATCGCGCGACAAATACTTCGTCTATGTTGGAAGCCTCACGTCGGTACCCTTCGTATGCACGCGATACCGATGCTTTGAAAGCGTAGTCCTCTGCGAGCCGAAATCGTTGACCAATTTGCTTTGTCGCCACCCAAGAGAACCAGACGGTCGCACCAACTGATAGCAGCGCCAAAACAAGATTAATTGCTGTCACGGTCGGTTCTGCCGCTGGCTGCTTTAACAATTCCGAAAAATTTCGTAACTGCGACGATCCGATCCAAGACCCAAGTCCGAGCGCAATGACAAGACCTCCAACCCAAACCCACATTGAAGTGGCGAGCGCTGATGATCGCTCGGTGAAGGCCGCAGCAAGACCATGACTTGTAGAGGCCGCATAAGCCGCACTGCAACGCGCGACAATTTCTTCAGCCTCCTTGACCTTCGCTGACAAAGTTACTTTGTCGGTATTTGCATCAGTGGCAAGGGCACCAATTTTGGTTTGGTTTTGCTGCGCCGTTTCCAGAATGGCAGCAATGGTTTTCTGCGCCTCCCCCAATAACTCAAGATCAATTGGTAACTGATCTGCCGCTGCATTAGCTTTCTCAATTCGGGAAACCATTTCGTTAAGACTAGAAGCTCGTGGTTCCATCTCTGAAATTTGTGCTTCGAGGGCGCGTAAACGTGTTGTTGCAGTTTTGGCATTAGCACGTGCCAACGCAATTGACGCGGCTAAGTCTTGATCTTCCGGCAGCGCCTTTTCAAGGGCATCACTTAAAGACTGAACTGTGATCACAAATGCGGGTACGGCCTGGGCTGCATTCGTGCTCCAAAGCTGGGGGACGGTATGCGCACGAAGAAAAGCCAGCCTTTGCGGGTAATCTGCAATCAACGCTTCATTTATGGGCAGTTGATCTACTCCACGACTGGAAATTAAAGCCAACAAACGGTCAACCGATTGCACTAATTCATCTCGGGTGGTCCCAGGAATATTCCATGCGCGATGCGCTACGCTGAAGGGTTCATTACTTCCGATAGCCTTCAGTGAAGTGACCAGTTGTTCCAATTCATCATTTACAAGTTTTAGTGTTGCGTTCATTTTTGCCTCTCCCTTTAAATATTGAATTTTTTGAGACGTGTGGGCCTGGACTTTGCCCCGCGTCAAAAAGACCAGTAAAGGCCAGCTAAAGCTACATCGGCCTCAACGGCCCCCTGCTTGCCCCTGCACCAGCAGATCAAACACAATCCGCGCAAAGTTTGCGGCTTTGCTGGGGTCGGCCAGTAGCTGCATCATCTGGTTTTGGTGGGCATCGCTGCTGTCCATGATGGCGTCGTCGATGGCCTTCGAGAAGTCACCCAGCAGGGCCTGCTCGGCCGAGTTGTTCTCGATCTGCTTCATCACCTTGATGTTCTCGCCCACCTTGTCGCGGATCGTGTAGGCGTAGTTCACCATGTCCTTGTCGGTGAGCTGGTCGGTCACAAACACCTCATTGAGGCGGTTGATGATCTGCGACAAAAACTCTTCCTTCTTATCCTGCGGCTTGGCCGTGCCCAGGCCTTCGCCGGGCACCAGCTTGTGGTTCAGACTATTTTCTTGAAGCACCAAATCTTGCTGGCGTATCTTGGCCACGCGGTAGTGGCTCAGCACCACATTGCCCAGGTCGATGTCGTCTTCATCGAGCAAGGTTTCGCGCAACATGGGCCGCAGGTTGCGGGCGTACAGGCTGAGCTTTTCCAGATCGGTGTCGTCGTAATCCACGATCTGCGACATGAACTCGTAAAAGCGCACAAAGGTGCCCAAGTCTTTCTTGAAGATTTCGAGCGCGTCTTTTTCCTTCTGGCATTCCTTCAGGCTTTTCTCAGCGTTCGCAATCAGCACCGCATCGCCCGTTTTCTGCGTGCGCTCAAACATCTCCTTGGCGAGTCTGAAAGCCTCTACCGCCGATTTGTAGCGCAGCTGCCAGCGTTGCACCGCAGGCTTGCAGATATTGGCAATCGCCGCGTTGCTCTTGTTCTTCACATAAAACGCGGTGCAAAACTGCTCCACTTCCGTCCAAGTAAAAATGCCAGCGGCACGCAGCTTGTCTTGCAGCGCAAATATCAGGTTCGGGTCGGACACATCCAGCAGCTCAGCCGTCTGGAAGTAGGGCTGAAACGCTTCCAGAATCTCGTCCGGGTCATTGAAGAAGTCCAGCACAAAAGTGCCCGTCTCGGCCTTGTTGGGGTAGGTGCGGTTCAGGCGCGACAGCGTTTGCACGCACTCCACCCCGGCCAGCTTTTTGTCCACATACATGGCGCACAGCTTGGGCTGGTCAAAGCCGGTCTGAAACTTGTTGGCGACGATCATCACCTGGTAGTCGTCCGAATCAAAAGCCTTGCGCATATCGCGGCCCTTGAGGTTCGGGTTCATATTGCTTTCGGTGAACTTCTCGCCGATCACGCCCGCCGTGATCTCTCCCGCCGTGTTTGGGTCTTTATCGGTGAACAACACCTCACCCGAAAACGCCACCATGGCGCGAATCTTCTGGTAGCCCTTGTCTGCGATGTACTTGTCAAAACACTGCTTGTAGCGCACCGCCTCCTTGCGCGAGCTGGTCACCACCATGGCCTTGGCCTGCCCACCCAGCAAGCCCATCACGTTGTCCTTGAAGTGCTCCACGATCACCATCACCTTCTGGGCAATGTTGTGGTCGTGCAGGCGCACCCATTGGTTCAGCTTCACCTTGGCACGCTTGCTTTCCACCTCCGCGTCGGCATCTTGCACCTTCAGGGCCAGCTTGTAGGCCACCTTGTAGTTGGTGTAGTTCTTCAGCACATCGAGGATGAAGCCCTCCTCAATCGCCTGGCGCATGCTGTACACATGAAACGCCGCTGGTTTGTTGGTGGCTGAGGGCACTTCGTCCGGGCGCGGCACGCGGCCAAACAGTTCCAGCGTCTTGGGCTTGGGCGTGGCGGTAAAGGCAAAGTAGCTCAGGTTGCCCGATGCGCGGCGCGCCGCCACCGTGGCGGCAATGATGTCGTCGCTGTCCAGCTCTTCAGTCTCGTCCCCGGCTTCCTTCATCAGCACCTCTTTGAGCTGCCGCGCCGTCGAGCCGCTTTGCGACGAATGCGCCTCGTCGGCAATGATGGCGTAGCAGCGCTCCTTCAGGCTCACGCTGTTTTCAATCGCCTTCAACACAAACGGAAAGGTCTGGATGGTGACGATGATGATGGGCTGGGCCGACTCCAGGGCTGCGGCCAGCTTCTCGGACTTGGAGCCATCGCCTTCCTTGTTGTTGATGCGCCCCACCACGCCATCGGTGTGTTCAAACTGGTAGATCGTGTCTTGCAACTGCGCGTCCAGCACGGTGCGGTCCGTCACCACAATCACCGAGTCAAACTGCTTCTTGCCATCGGCCTTGTACAGCGCCGAGAGCTGATGCGCCAGCCAGGCAATCGAGTTGGACTTGCCCGAGCCCGCGCTGTGCTGAATCAGGTACATCTGCCCCGGCCCCTCGCTGCGCGCCGCCGCCAGCAGCTGGCCCACCACGTCCCACTGGTGGTAGCGCGGGAAGATCATGCTTTCCTTCTTGTACTTGCGGCCTTCCCAGTCTTCCTTGTCCTCAATCTGCAAGTGCACAAAGCGGGCCAGGATGTTGAGCAGGTTGTCCGGCAACAGCACCTCGTTCCACAGGTAATCCGTGGCGTAGCGGTTGATGTCGTACGGCACACTATTGCCCGCGCCGCCGTCGTGCGTGCCTTTGTTGAAGGGCAGAAAGTAGGTGCCCTCCCCCTCCAAGCGTGTGGCCATGTGCACCTCATACTGGCTCACCGCAAAGTGCACCAGCGCACCGCGCTTGAAGGTCAGCAGCGGCTCGGCTTTCTTGGCCACCGGGTCTACAGGCAGGCGCGTGGTCTTGTACTGCCGAATGGCGCGGTCCACCGCCTGTTTGAATTCACTCTTCAGCTCCAGCGTGGCCACCGGCACGCCATTCACAAACAGCACCAGGTCAATGCGCCACGCCTTGGCCTTTTTTGCGTCACTGTTTCCCGCCTCCAGCAGGTGGGCATCCGTCGTCCAAGGGCTGTACACCAGCTCTGGCACCACACGCAGGCGGTTTTTGGCGTAGCGGGCCAGTGTGTCCGGGTTCAGGTCGTGCTCGGGCTTGAACTGGCAAAGCGACAAGCGCGCATTGCGGTCGCGCAGCTCGTGGCGCAGCACCCCCAGCGTGCCAAAGGTGCGGCTGTCTTTGTGCGTGGCGTTCGGGTCGGCCTTGCCCAGTAGCGCTGCAACCAGTTGCAAAAACTTCTGCTCCGCATCCTTGGGGTGGTTGGCGCAAAACTTTTGCCACTGCGCGTCTTGCGTCTCCTGCACAAAGCCCAGCGCATCCTCGGGGTACAAGGCCAGTTCACGGTTGTACTTGTCTGGCGAGCCAAGCAACCAGCCATTGGCCACCAACTGGCGAATGATGTCGTCTTGAAAGATGCGTTCGGTGGCTTGGTCGCTCATGGTGTGGGCTATATAAGTTAGGGAGGGTCAGGTAGAAGCTTGCCAATCGCGCACGTCGATCTTGCCGGTGACGGCGGCGGAGATTAGTGCGGAGCGACGCTCTTGCATTAATTCAACAGTAGATTCTGCTTTTGCAATTAAATGTGAGTACTTTGCAGATTGCCTACTCAAATAAGTTGAAATTTGCTCCTGCTCCTCAATAGGTGGAACCGCAATGAAGGTGTTTTTGATGTCCTCAGCATGCAGGTTTTGATTAACTCCACCGTGAATATTTTCTTTCACAGCTAACTGAAAGTTGTCGGAAGCGAGCATGAACCGCAGATAGTGATAGCTAATGTAGGTATGCGCGAACCTAAAGCGAATTAGGTATGAGGCATACGCTAAATCTTCATGCTGATCAGGTATGACACCAAATGAACCTGCGCCCCCTGTCCTAGCAAAAACAACATCCCCTTTGCGCAATAAGAAAATCTTTAGAGCATCAGTACGTTTCACTCGAGGGCTGTTACTCGAATCAATTTCGCCTAAATCACGAAGATCGGTAATTCGTAATAGCTTCACACCGTCATCGACATAATCTTCGGTTGAGTAATAGCCTTGTTTATGCTCTAACAGGAAGCGCCTTGCAGTTGCGACCTCCCAATGTGCAGGTACTTCGCCTAGCCACTCCACGCCGGAGTCTTTCATCGGGGCGTTGGGGTTGAGGCCTTTGGTGACGGCGCAGCTGATGACGGCTTGGCGCTTTTCCTTGAGCAACTCAATCAGCCGCTGCTGCTTCTCGATCAAGGCATCAATCTTCGCGGTTTCGTGGTCGAGGAATTTGGCGATTTTTTCTTGCTCATCTCTTGAAGGAAAAGGGATTTTCAAGCAAGTAATATTTGTCACGGCCAACCCAGGCTGAGCTGCCGATACGTTGTATTTATTTAAATTCATAGACCGAAGCGTCTCGCCGAGCCATTTGATATCTACATCAAAGAGAGGGTAAACAACTACGGCATGCTCAGACGCCCAAAATTTACCTGAACCATAATTAATGTTGCCGCACAGTGCGCCTTGTCGGCCAATCAAAATGTAGTCACCCTCCAAATTGAAATTGGACGAATAACCACGTAGCCCGTTACCACCATAAACGGCGTAACTACCCTCAGCCTCAATTTGCTCAGAAACGATTGCATCGCCACTCTGTAGTTGGGCAATATAGCTAATGCGCTTTACATCCCATTTAGTGGGAAGACTATCAAACCAGTCAACCCCTGAATCCCGGTATGCCGGATAAGCCTTGTACCGACTCATTCCGCATCCCCCTCGCCCACGTTGGCCAAATAGAACTCATGCAGTTTGGCTTGCAGCAGTTTCTTGTCCGGCAACTGGGTCTGGTACTGGGCAACCAAGGCTGGGGAGAGGCTTCGGCTCAGCGCGTACTCCACCACTTCGTCGTCTTTGCTGGCGCACAGCAGCAGGCCGATGGCGGGGTTTTCGTGGGGCTTTTTGTGGTCGCGGTCCAGCGCTTCGAGGTAGAAGTTGAGCTGGCCTAGGTGTTCGGGCGAGAAACGGGTGGTCTTGAGTTCGATGGCCACCAGGCAGTTGAGGCCACGGTGGAAGAACAGCAAGTCGAGGGCGAAATCTTGCTTGCCCACTTGCAGCGGGTATTCGCTGCCGACGAAACAAAAGTCGCGGCCGAGTTCGGTGAGGAAGCGGCCCAGGTGTTGCAGCAAGGCGCGCTGCAGATCCGCCTCGGCGGGCTCTTGAGGCAGCCCCAAAAACTCCAGGTAGTAGCTGTCTTTGAAAGCGTTATTGGCTTGCGGCCGTGTCTCTTTCAGTGCCTGGGCCATTTTGACTGGTGCGGTGATGGTCCGAGCGAAGAGTTGGTTGTCCATTTGCCTTGCGACTTCGCGCACCGACCAGCCTTGTTCAGTGGCTGTCCGCAGATAGAACGCCCGCTCTTCGGGGTATTGGGCGCGGCTCAGTATGTGGAGATGGGCCGACCAAGCCAATTGTCTCAACAGTGTTGAGAGAATTGGCGTGTCGCGGTAAGTCTCGTAAAACTGTCGCATCCGCCAGATGTTTTTGGCCGAAAAGCCACGCAAATCGGGCTGGCGTCGCTGAATGAAGTCGGCCAGCGCTTCGACCGTGCCTTTGCCCCAGGCCTCGGTGCCGAGTTTCTGGCTCACGTATTCGCCGACGGCCCAGTACAAATCAATCAGCTCGGTATTGACGGCGCGGCTGGCACGCTGCTTTGCCGCCTCAATGAGCTGAACAACGGCCATGAAGTCATGGTCGGGGGTGATGAGATCGCTCATGAATGCACCTCGCGCAGCAGCGCCATGATCTCGGCGCTCACGACATCCAGATCGGCATCAATGTCTTCCAATGGCCGTGGCGGCTGGTATTGGTAGAAGTGGCGGTTGAACGGGATTTCGTACCCGACGATGCCGATTTCGCCATCCTTGGCGTCGCGCTTACTGGCGTCTATCCACGCGTCCGCAACATGCGGCTGCACTTCGGCGATGAAGTAGGCCTCCACGCTGGCGCTCACGGTGCGGCTGGGGTCTAGCGCCACGTTTTCAAAGTCGCGCAGTTCGCCATCGGCTTGGTATTCGATGACTTCTTTGTTCACGTCAAACAGGCCATACAGGGGAGCGGCCTTGCCTTTGTGAACCTTCTTGATCACCTTTTCGGCGGCTGGGTTCTTCCAGCTCACGGCATCGGCGATCTGCTTTTTCTCTTTGGTGTCCAGCGTGATGCCTGCCTGCTTGCTGGCGACCTTGATGGCTTCGTCATAGCCATTGAAGTCGTCGCACTGCACTGTGCCGATCTGGCCTTGCAGGGCGCGGGCTTTGAGCAGAACAGCCTTTTGCGCCAGCCAGGTGCTGGCGTCGAGCAGGTCTTTGATCTGCTTTTCCTTGAGGTCGGCAAACTGGCTTTTGAGATAGGCGCGGATTTCGACGGCGTAGTCGTCCAACTGGCCATAGAGCTCGCAATCTGCCGCGTCTTGCCAGTGGTCCTGACCATACTCGATGTAGATCCAACGCATGGCCGCATTCAGGGCGCCGGACTCAAAGCGCAGGCTGGCGATGCGTTCATCGCTGAACTGCCACGACAAACGCAGTGGCCGTTCGATGGTGATGCGACGGTAGCCAAACTCATGCGTGGCAAAAATTTTGCCGGCGAAGGTTTTGACAACTTCGGGCTTGGGGTTGGCAGCCTGGCGGCCACGGTTGCTTTTGACTTCAGCCGGTTTATCGAGTGCCTGCGCTTCGACCACTTCAAAGTTGCCAAAGCAGCGGGTGATGGTAGCGATGTCGCCCTCGTCCATCACATGGCGCTTGCTGCCCAGCGATTTGCGCATCTTGCCGCAGAGGTTGACGCCGTTGATGAGCTGCACCTTGCCTTTGCGCTCAGCGGGCTTTTTGTTCGACAGCACCCACACATAAGTGGCAATGCCGGTGTTGTAGAACATGTCAGTGGGCAGTGCGACGATGGCTTCGAGCAAATCGCTTTCCAGAATATGGCGGCGAATTTCGGATTCGCCCGAGCCTGCGCCGCCGGTGAACAGCGGCGAGCCATTGAGGATGATGCCAATGCGTGAGCCGCCATCCTTGACATCGCGCAGCTTGCTGATGAGGTGCAGCAGAAACAGCAGCGAACCGTCAGACACACGCGGCAGGCCGGGGCCAAAGCGGCCATCAAAGCCTTTGAGGGTGTGTTCGTCGGTGATGTCGCCTTCGATCTTTTTCCAGTCCACGCCAAAGGGCGGGTTGGAGAGCATGTAGTCGAACTTGATGGCGTAGAGGTGGTCGTTGGAGAGTGTGTTGCCGAGCTTGATTTGGCTGACATCCTGCCCCTTGATGAGCATATCGGCCTTGCAGATGGCGTAGCTTTCGGGGTTCAGCTCTTGGCCAAAGGCGCGCATGACAGCTTGGGGGTTCAGCTCGTGCACATATTCCATGCCCGCCGACAGAAAACCGCCCGTGCCCGCTGTCGGGTCATAAATGGTGCGGATGATGCCGGGCTTGGTGAGGGCTTCGTCATCTTCCATGAACACCAGCGAGGTGGTGAGACGCACGATGTCACGCGGGGTGAAGTGTTCGCCCGCCGTTTCGTTAGAGCTTTCGGCAAATTTGCGGATCAGCTCTTCAAACACCAAGCCCATCTCATACGGGGAAACCGCCTTGGGGTGCAGGTCCATGGTGCGAACTTTTTGCACCACCTTGTAGAGCAGATTGGCATCGTTCAAAAGGCCAATGAATTCGGCGAACTTGAAGTGGTCAAAAATCTCGCGGGCGTCTTTGGAAAAGCACTGGATGTAGCGCTCCAAATTGGCCTTGATGCCCGACTCGCCCAGGGTGCTCAGGTCCATGGGCGAGGTGTTGAAAAAACTCAGCCCACCGGTAGCGCGAAGGAGCAGCTTGTCCTTGGCCTCTTCTGCAATGGCCATCTTTTCCACCTTAGCGGCTTCGGCCAGCACCGCAGACTTGCTGCTTTCCAACACACATTCCAGACGGCGCAGCAGGGCAAAAGGCAGGATGACGCGGCCGTATTGGCTCTGTTTGAAGTCACCGCGCAGCAGGTCGGCCAGCGCCCACAAATCGGCGGCGAGGTTGTTGGTTTCTTGGGTCATTTTTTACGAATGAGGGGTTGGAGTTTCAACCTGATAGCCCACAAGTATTACACGGGGTTGAGGGGAAATTGGCCCTGAGCCACAAAGCCAGCTCACCGGCGGCTTGAGGTGTTTTTCAGCTTGGATATACTATGGTATCTACCATCTCACCATGGAGGTTAAACATGTCCCAAACCGCCAAACTTTTCCTGAACGGTCGCAGCCAGGCCGTGCGCCTGCCAGCGGCCTACAGGTTTGACACCGAAGAAGTCTTTATCCGCAAAGACCCGGTCACGGGTGATGTGATCCTTTCACGCCGTCCCGATGACTGGACTGGTTTTTTCGCGGCGGCGGACAACGCCCAGGTGCCTGACGACTTTTTGAGCCCCGAAGAACGCACGCCACACGGCCAGACCGAGGCGACAGATCGCGACCCTTTTGAGTCGTTGCCCAACCCCCTGGGGCACTGAGCCAGGCCATGAACACACGCTACCTGCTGGACACCAACACGGTCAGCCACCTCATCAAACGCCATCCGCAGGCTACCCAACGCTTGTTGGCTGTGCCCATGCACAGCGTTTGCATATCGGCCATCACGGCAGGTGAGCTGGCCTATGGTTTGGCAAAACGACCCGAAGCACTGGCGTTGAAAGCGGCTGTGCACGAATTTTTGCGTCGCGTAGAAGTGCTGCCGTGGGACGAAGCCGTGGCTCAGACCTACGGCACATTGCGGGCGCAACTGCAAAGCAAAGGCATCAGCCTGTCGGCGCTGGACATGCAAATTGCGGCGCATGCACTGCAAGCCAAAGCCGTGCTGGTCAGTAGCGATGCCGCCTTTTTACATGCAGGTCAGCTTCAAATCCAAAATTGGATGGATGCCATCAGGTGATGAAATTTTTTTCGGCCTGAGTCAAAGACACAATCAACAAGAGCCGCCAACCCTTTCAGGTTGGCGGCTTTTTTGTTTACAGCGTGAAGCGTTTACTTCTTGCTAGGCGGCAAGTCCGTGCAACTGCCATGCGCCACTTCTGCCGCCATACCGATGCTTTCGCCCAGCGTGGGGTGGGGGTGGATGGTTTTGCCGATGTCCACGGCGTCTGCGCCCATCTCGATGGCCAGTGCAATCTCGCCAATCATGTCGCCCGCGTGCGTGCCGACCATGCCGCCGCCCAGGATCTTGCCGTGGCCGTGAGCCTCGGGTGAATCGTCAAACAGCAGTTTGGTCACGCCTTCGTCGCGGCCGTTGGCAATGGCGCGGCCCGAGGCGGTCCAAGGGAACAAGCCCTTTTTCACCTTGATGCCTTGCGCTTTGGCTTGGTCTTCGGTCAAGCCCACCCATGCCACTTCGGGGTCGGTGTAGGCCACGCTTGGGATGACGCGTGCGTTAAACGCAGCGGCTGCCAGCTCTTTGTTGCCTTGCAATTCGCCCGCAATCACTTCAGCCGCCACGTGTGCTTCGTGCACCGCCTTGTGCGCCAACATGGGCTGGCCCACGATGTCGCCAATGGCGAAGATGTGCGGCACGTTGGTGCGCATCTGGATGTCAACGTTGATGAAGCCACGGTCGGTCACCGCCACGCCTGCTTTTTCAGCGGCGAGTTTTTTACCGTTGGGCGTGCGGCCCACGGCTTGCAACACGAGGTCGTACACCTGAGGCGCGGGGGCTGTGCCGCCCTCTTCTGCCGGTGCAAACGTGACTTCAATGCCTTCGGGCAAGGCGCGCGCGGACACGGTCTTGGTCTTGAGCATGATGTTGTCAAAGCGCTTAGCGTTCATCTTTTGCCAGATCTTGACCAAGTCGCGGTCAGCGCCTTGCATGAGGCCGTCCATCATTTCCACCACGTCCAGGCGTGCGCCCAGCGTGCTGTAAACAGTGCCCATCTCTAGACCGATGATGCCGCCGCCCAAGATGAGCATGCGCTTGGGCACTTCTTTAAGTTCCAACGCGCCAGTGCTGTCGACCACGCGTGGGTCATTGGGCATAAAAGGCAAACGCACTGCTTGCGAGCCTGCAGCGATGATGGCGCGTTTGAACGCGATCACTTTTTTGCTGCCGGTTTGCTCTTGCGCCGTGCCGCTGGTTTCAGACACTTCGAGGTGGTTGGCACCCACGAATTGGCCCAGGCCGCGCACGGTGGTGACCTTGCGCATCTTGGCCATGGCAGCCAAGCCGCCTGTGAGTTTGCCAATGACTTTTTCTTTGTGGCCGCGCAGCTTGTCGATGTTGACAGCGGGTGTACCAAAGTCCACACCGAGGTCAGCCATGTGGGCCACTTCGTCCATCACCGCGGCCACGTGCAGCAAGGCTTTGGAGGGGATGCAGCCCACGTTCAGGCACACGCCGCCCAAGGTGGCGTAGCGCTCAACGATCACGACCTTGAGGCCCAGATCGGCCGCGCGGAAGGCTGCGGAGTAGCCGCCGGGGCCGCCACCCAACACGAGCACATCGCACTCGATGTCGGCCGAGCCGCCGAAGCTGGAGGCCACAGGTTCAGGAGCTGCAGCGACTGGCGCAGCAGCAGGTGCAGCCGCTGGAGCTGGAGCAGCCACTGGGGCCGCCGCAGCGCCCTCGCCGTCCAGCACCAACACGACCGAGCCTTGCTTGACCTTGTCGCCCAGCTTGACTTTGAGCTCCTTCACCACGCCAGCGTGGGAGGAAGGGATTTCCATCGAGGCTTTGTCGGACTCGACGGTGATGAGCGATTGCTCGGCCTTCACGGTGTCGCCGGGTTTGACCAGCAACTCGATCACGGCCACTTCGTCGAAGTCGCCAATGTCGGGGACTTGAATGTCAATCAGTGCCATATCAAATCCTTAGAGCAAGACGCGACGGAAGTCGCTGAGGATTTGACCCAGGAACGCGTTGAAGCGTGCCGCTGCAGCGCCGTCGATGACGCGGTGGTCCCATGTCAACGACAAAGGCAGCATCAGGCGAGGCTGGAAGGCCTTGCCGTCCCAGACGGGCTCCATGGTGCTCTTGCACACGCCCAAAATGGCCACTTCGGGTGCGTTGATGATGGGCGTGAAGTATTTGCCACCGATGCCGCCCAGGCTGGAGATGGTGAAGGTCGCACCCGACATGTCGGCGGGGCCGAGCTTGCCGTCGCGGGCCTTCTTGGCCAGCTCACCCATTTCTTGGCTGATCTGCAAAACGCCTTTTTTGTCGGCGTCTTTGATCACGGGCACCACCAGGCCGTTGCGCGTGTCCGCCGCAAAACCGATGTGGTAGTACTGTTTGTAGATCAGCGCATCGCCGTCGAGCGAGCTGTTGAACTCGGGGAACTTTTTCAGCGCAGCCACGCAGGCCTTGATCAGGAAGGCCAGCATGGTGACTTTGACGCCGCTCTTCTCGTTCTCTTTGTTGGTCGAGACGCGGAAGGCTTCGAGGTCGGTGATGTCGGCATCGTCGTGGTTGGTGACGGCCGGGATCATCACAGCGTTACGCAAGAGGTTCGCGCCGCTGATCTTCTTGATGCGCGACATTTCCTTGCGTTCGATGGGGCCGAACTTGGCGAAGTCCACCTTGGGCCATGGGATCAAGCCGAGCTCAGAGCCACCACCGCCACCCGCAGGCGCTTTGGCCGCTTGTGCCTTGGTTTGCGCAGCGCCCGACATGACGGCCTTGGTGAAGGCTTGCACGTCGTCGGCCGTGATGCGGCCCTTGAGGCCAGAGCCTTTGACTTCGTCGAGCGGCACACCCAGCTCGCGAGCGAACTTGCGCACCGAGGGCGACGCATGGGGCAAGCCCACCGTGTTGCCACCGGGGGCGTGGGCGGGCGCTGCCACGGCAGCGGCGGCAGCCGCCACAGGGGTTTGCGCCGCAGCGGGCGCTGGCGCAACGGCCACAGCCACGGATGCAACCACAGGGGCAGCAGCCACAGCAGCAGCAGCGGTGCCTTCCAAAATGGCCAGCAGGTCGCCAATATTGACCTTGTCGCCCACTTTGACTTTGAGCTCTTTGAGTACGCCAGCGGCCGAGGATGGGATTTCCATCGAGGCTTTGTCGGACTCGACAGTGATCAGCGATTGCTCGACCTTGATGGTGTCGCCAGGCTTGACCATCACCTCGATCACGGCCACGTCTTTGAAGTCGCCGATGTCAGGCACGTGCACTTCCACCGGGCCAGAGGCCACAGCGGCAGGTGCAGCCACAGGGGTTGCGACGGGCGCAGCAGGTGCAGGTGCTGCCACAGCGGCTGCGGGTGCAGCAGCCGGTGCAGCGGCAGCACCAGCGGCTTCCACCACCAGCACGACCGAGCCTTGCTTGACTTTGTCGCCCAGCTTGACGCGCAGTTCTTTGACGACGCCCGCCGTGCTCGATGGGATCTCCATCGAGGCCTTGTCGGACTCCACGGTGATCAGCGATTGCTCCGCCTTGACGGTGTCGCCCACTTTGACCAGCAGCTCGATGACGGCCACTTCGTCGAAATCCCCGATGTCCGGGACTTGTACTTCTACCAATGCCATGTTTGTCTCCCGGATTTATGCGTACAGCGGGTTGATCTTGTCGGTTTTGATGCCGTACTTCTTGATGGCCTCGGCCACTTGTGCGACGGGCACTTTGCCCTCTTCGCTCAGTGCTTTGAGGGCCGCGACCACGATGTAGTGGCGGTTGATCTCGAAGTGCTCGCGCAGCTTGCTGCGGAAGTCGGAACGGCCAAAACCGTCGGTGCCCAGCACTTTGTAGGTGCGGTCTTTCGGAATGAACGGACGGATCTGCTCGGCATAGGCCTTCATGTAGTCGGTCGATGCCACCACAGGGCCGCTGTGCTTGGCCAGCTGTTGGCCCACAAAAGACACGCGAGGTGTTTCCAGCGGGTGCAGCAGGTTGAAGCGCTCGGCGTCCTGACCGTCACGGGTCAGCTCGTTGAAGCTTGGGCAGCTCCACACGTCGGCCTGGATGCCCCAGTCGGTGGCCAGCAGGGTTTGTGCGGCAATGGATTCGCGCAAGATGGTGCCCGAGCCCAACAGTTGCACGCGCTTGTCGCCAGCCGCACCCGGCTTGCACAGGTACATGCCCTTGATGATCTGCTCTTCGGTGCCGGGTGTCAGACCTGGCATGGCGTAGTTTTCGTTCAGCAGCGTGAGGTAATAGAAGACGTTGTCTTGCTTCTCGACCATGCGCTTCAAACCGTGGTGCAGGATGACGCCGACTTCGTGTGCGAAGGTGGGGTCATAAGACACGCAGTTGGGGATGGTGTTGGCCATGATGTGGCTGTGACCGTCTTCGTGCTGCAAGCCTTCGCCGTTGAGCGTGGTGCGGCCCGATGTGCCGCCGAGCAAGAAGCCGCGAGCTTGCATATCGCCAGCAGCCCAGGCCAAATCGCCAATGCGCTGGAAGCCGAACATCGAGTAGTACACGTAGAACGGCACCATGATGCGGTTGCTGGTCGAGTAGCTGGTGGCCGCCGCAATCCAGCTGGACATGCCACCGGCTTCGTTGATGCCTTCTTGCAGGATCTGACCGGCTTTGTCTTCCTTGTAGTACATGACCTGGTCTTTGTCGACCGGGGTGTACTGCTGACCTGCGGGGTTGTAGATACCGATCTGGCGGAACAGGCCTTCCATACCGAAGGTACGGGCTTCGTCCACCAAAATCGGCACCACGCGTGGGCCCAGGGCCTGGTCGCGCAGAAGTTGTGTGAGGAATCGCACATAAGCCTGGGTGGTGGAGATTTCACGGCCTTCGGCGGTGGGCTCCATCACGGCCTTGAAGGTTTCCAGCGAAGGCACCGTAAAGCTCTCTTCGGCCTTGACACGGCGCTTGGGCAGGTAGCCACCCAGTGCTTTGCGGCGCTCGTGCAGGTAACGCATTTCAGGCGTGTCGTCTGCAGGCTTGTAAAACGGGATCTTGGACAACTCGCTGTCGGGGATCGGCAGGTTGAAGCGGTCGCGCATGTAACGGATGTCTTCGTCTGTCAGCTTCTTGGTCTGGTGAACGGTGTTCTTGCCTTCGCCAGCCTTGCCCATGCCAAAGCCCTTGACGGTCTTGATCAGCAGCACTGTGGGCTGACCTGTGGTGTTCACGGCCTCGTGGTAAGCGGCATAGACCTTTTGTGGGTCGTGGCCACCGCGCTTGAGGTTCCAGATGTCGTCGTCCGACAGGTGGGCCACCAGCTCCAAGGTGCGGGGATCGCGGCCAAAGAAATGCTTGCGCACATAAGCGCCGTCGTTGGCTTTGAAGGACTGGTAATCACCGTCCAGCGTGTCCATCATCAGCTTGCGCAGTGCGCCGTCCTTGTCGCGGGCCAGCAGGTCGTCCCACTCGCTGCCCCACAGGCACTTGATGACGTTCCAGCCGGAACCACGGAACTCTCCTTCGAGTTCTTGCACGATCTTGCCGTTGCCGCGCACGGGGCCGTCCAGGCGCTGCAAGTTGCAGTTGACGACAAAAATCAGGTTGTCCAGTTTTTCACGGGCGGCCAGGCCGATCGCACCCAAAGATTCGACTTCGTCCATCTCGCCGTCGCCGCAGAACACCCAGACCTTGCGGTTTTCGGTGTTGGCGATGCCACGGGCGTGCAGATACTTGAGGAATCGGGCCTGATAGATCGCCATCAAGGGACCGAGGCCCATCGACACGGTGGGGAACTGCCAGAACTCGGGCATGAGCTTGGGGTGTGGGTAGCTGGACAAGCCCTTGCCGTCCACTTCCTGGCGGAAGTTGAGCAGCTGCTCTTCGGTCAAGCGGCCTTCCAGGTAGGCACGGGCATACACGCCGGGCGACACGTGGCCCTGGATGTAGAGGCAATCGCCGCCATGGTTTTCGCTCTCGGCGTGCCAGAAATGGTTGAAACCGGCACCGAACATGTGGGCCAGCGACGCGAACGAGCCGATGTGGCCGCCCAGGTCACCACCGTCTTCGGGGTTGTGGCGGTTGGCCTTGACGACCATGGCCATGGCGTTCCAGCGCATGTAGGCACGCAGGCGCTCTTCGATCTCGATGTTGCCGGGGCAACGGGCTTCTTGTGTGGGCTCGATCGTGTTGACGTAACCGGTGTTGGCCGAGAACGGCATGTCGATGCTGTGCTGGCGGGCTTCTTCGAGCAGTTCTTCAAGCAAAAAGTGGGCGCGCTCGGGGCCTGCTTTTTCAATCACGGCGGACAGTGCGTCCATCCATTCCCGGGTCTCTTGTGAGTCCAGATCCTGCTTCGGCTGTTGTGGGTTTGCCGCTGTCATGCGTGTCTCCTGGTTGTTGTGGGTTAAATGATGCCCATAAGTTTCTCATAATTTTTTAAAAATTTCAAATGGTGCCTTATGATTTCTTATTGTGAAATTTTGGGACATTTTTCTGGTTTTCCCCAAATACCCACAAACGGGTGAACAAGGGTTGTCACCTAAACTCGGTTCATGGAATTGAACAAAGCAGCATCGGTGGTGAAAAAGGTCGGTCCTTGGGCTTGGTGGCGCTCGTGGTGGGTTCGCCAGTCGCCCAATCGCCAAGACCGTTTTGCCAATTTGGCCCCTGTTGCCGCGGTATTGTTGTTTTTGGCAGCCATTGCCAGCGCGTTTTGGTACTTGCGGATCGAAGAAGTCGAGCGTGAGCAAGAGGCCATCAAACGCGATGTGGAATACGCCCAGCAGCGCCTGCGTTTGCGCTTGATCGAGCGGCAAGAACAGGTGATGCGCCTGGCCCGCGATGTGTCCAACCACGAAATCCGGCCAGACCAGTTTTTGTCACGCGCCGAAGCACTGGTGCAGCAATACCCGGAGTACCAGTCGCTCACTTGGATCGATGACCGCCGTCGCATCATCGCCAACCAAAGTGTGTCCAGTCTGTTGCCCAACCAACACCTGCGTGCGGGCACGGTGCTCAAGGTCGGCGAAACCGAAAGCCACTACAGCCTGGCGCGTGACCTGATGCAGCCCATCTACGGGCGTGTGGATGTGGACGACGACAAAAACAACAACAACACCGTGCTCCAACTGCACTCGCCTTTGAGCAACGACCTGGGGCGCTTCAGCGGCGTGATCCTGGCGGAATATTCCATGGAAGGCTTGTTGCGGTACGGCATCCCCACCGAGGTGCTGTCCAAGTACGCGGTGGCGCTGCAAGACGGACAAGGCCAGTTGATCGCGGGTCAGACCATTCCCAAACGCATTCACCTGTGGAACTTGCTGCCGGGCAGCCAACGGCTGGACAACGATTACGAGATCCCGGTCTCTCCCGTCGGCAACGACCTGATCTTGCGGGCGCAGGCCTGGCGCACATCGCAAGGCCTGGTGGGCAGCGGCCTGTTCTGGCTGGTGAGTGTGCTCAGCGTCATGACGGCATGGATGCTCATTGGCAACTGGCGGCACACACGCCGACGCCTGCAAGCCCAAAAAGCCCTCGTGGCCGAGACCAATTTCCGCCGCGCCATGGAAAACTCCATGGTCACCGGCATGCGTGCGCTCGACCTGCATGGCCGCATCAGCTATGTGAACCCCGCGTTTTGCCAGATGACGGGCTGGAACGAGGACGAGCTGGTGGGGGCCACAGCGCCCTTCCCCTATTGGCCAGACCAGGACCGGGAACAGCTGACCAGAAGGCTGGAAGAAGAAATCAGCGGACAACATTCCGCCGGGGGCTTTCAGGTCCGTGTGAAACGCAAAAACGGCAGCCTGTTTGACGCCCGCATGTACGTGTCACCACTGATCGATGCGACCGGCAAGCACACCGGCTGGATGACCTCGATGACCGACATCACCGAGCCCAACCGGATTCGGGAACAGCTGGCCAGCTCGCATGAGCGCTTCACCATCGTGCTGGAAGCGCTGGACGCTTCGGTCTCGGTGGCCCCGCTGGGCAGCAAGGAATTGCTGTTTGCCAACAAACTCTACCGCCTGTGGTTTGGCCAAAGCACAGAGGGCCACCTGAGGCTGGTGGCCCAGGCCGGGGCCTATGAGAGCCCCAAGGAATCGGAAGACGTGGACGATCTGGCCGGTCTGCCCACCGAGAGCCTGACCGTGGCCACTTCTGAAAACGCCGAGATTTTTGTGCCCGAATTGGGCAAGTGGCTGGAAGTGCGCTCGCGCTACATCAACTGGGCCGATGGACGCTTGGCGCAAATGGTGATTGCCACCGACATCACGCCGCGCCGCCAGGCGGAAGAGTTGGCCGCACAGCAAGCCGAACGCGCCCAAACCGCCAGTCGCCTCATCACCATGGGCGAGATGGCCTCCAGCGTGGCGCACGAACTCAACCAACCTCTGACCGCCATCAGCAACTACTGCAGCGGCATGATCTCGCGCATCAAGGCCAAGCAGGTGGAAGAAAAAGACCTGCTGTGGGCCCTGGACAAAACCGCGCACCAGGCTCAGCGTGCGGGGCAAATCATTTTGCGCATTCGCAGCTTCGTCAAACGCAGCGAGCCCAACCGCACGCTGTCGGACGTGACCGGCATGGTCAACGAATCGCTGGAGCTGGCCGAGATCGAATTGCGCCGTCGCCATGTGCGCCTGAGCCATTACGTGGCCGCACGCTTGCCACAGCTGATGGTAGACCCGATCCTGATCGAGCAGGTGCTGATCAACCTGATGAAAAACGCAGGCGAGTCAATCGACAACGCCAACCGCCCGGCCAACCAGCGCCATGTGGAATTGCGCGTGGTGCCCAACAAGGTCGAGGACAAGCCTGTGGTGGAGTTTTCGGTGACTGACAGCGGCCAGGGCCTGCCCCCGGAAGCCATCGACCGTGTGTATGAAGCCTTTTTCTCTACAAAGGTCGAAGGCATGGGCATTGGCCTGAATTTGTGCCGCAGCATCATCGAATCTCACCAGGGCCGGATCGCAGCCGAGAACCTCTACAATGCCGGCGAGGTGACCGGTTGCCGGTTCTCCTTCTGGATTCCGGTTGAGGTTGACTCGACCACACTACAAGCCACTGGGGTAAATGAATGAGTTTGATTCCGAAAAAAGGCACCGTTTATGTCGTGGACGACGACGAAGCCGTGCGTGACTCCCTGCAGTGGTTGCTCGAAGGCAAAGATTACCGCGTGCGTTGCTTTGACAGCGCCGAGTCTTTCATCAGCCGTTACGACCCCCGCGAGGTGGCCTGCCTGATCGCCGACATCCGCATGGGCGGCATGACCGGTCTGGAATTGCAAGACCGCCTGATCGAGCGCAAGTCGCCTTTGCCCATCGTGTTCATCACCGGCCACGGCGATGTGCCCATGGCCGTGAACACCATGAAAAAAGGCGCGATGGATTTCATCCAGAAGCCCTTTAAAGAAGAAGATTTGCTGGGCTTGGTCGAGCGCATGCTGGACGAAGCCCGCGAAGCCTTTGCCGGTCACCAGCAAGCAGCCAGCCGTGACGCCCTGCTGTCCAAGCTGACCGGCCGTGAAGCCCAGGTGCTTGAGCGCATCGTCGCCGGTCGCCTGAACAAGCAGATCGCCGACGATCTGGGCATCAGCATCAAGACGGTGGAGGCGCACCGCGCCAACATCATGGAAAAGCTCAACGCCAACACCGTGGCCGATTTGCTCAAGATCGCCCTCGGACAAAACGCGCCCAAGGCCTGAGCCGCCAAGCCTCCTCCAAACGCCCGCAGCTGTCGGGCGTTTTGCATTTTTTCTCTGACTATTTCGAGTTCTCCACATGACCGCACAAATCATCGACGGCAACGCCCTTTCCAAACAACTGCGCACCGAAGTGGCCACCCGCGCCCAAGCGCTCAAGGCCAAAGGTGTCACACCGGGTCTCGCCGTGGTGCTGGTGGGTGACAACCCGGCCAGCCAGGTGTATGTGCGCAACAAGGTCAAGGCCTGCGAAGACAGCGGCCTGCACTCTGTGCTGGAGAAATACGACGCCAGCATGAGCGAAGCCGACTTGCTGGCCCGCGTGGAAGCGCTCAACAACGACCCCAGCATCCACGGCATCTTGGTGCAACTGCCCCTGCCCGCGCACATCGACGCACAAAAGGTGATCGAGGCCATCAGCCCGGCCAAAGATGTGGACGGCTTCCACATCGCCAGCGCGGGGGCCCTCATGACCGGCATGCCCGGCTTTTGGCCTTGCACGCCTTATGGCTGCATGAAGATGCTCGAAAGCATCGGCTATGACCTCAAGGGCAAGCACGCTGTGGTGATTGGGCGCAGCAACATCGTGGGCAAGCCCATGGCGCTGATGCTCTTGCAAAAGAACGCCACCGTGACCATCTGCCACAGCGGCACGAAAGACCTCAAAGCCATGACGCTGCAAGCCGACGTGATCGTGGCTGCTGTGGGCAAACGCAATGTGCTGACGGCCGACATGGTCAAGCCCGGTGCGGTGGTGCTGGATGTGGGCATGAACCGCAACGACGAAGGCAAGCTGTGTGGCGATGTGGATTTTGAAGGCGTGAAACAAGTCGTCAGCCACATCACCCCCGTGCCCGGTGGCGTGGGCCCCATGACCATCACCATGCTCTTGGTCAACACCCTTGAAGCGGCCGAACGCGCCTCCAAGTAATCCAAAGAATTTGTCACCCCGGGCTTGACCCGGGGTCCATCGTTGCCAGCCATCAACACTTAACCTGCCAGACCGATCAAAGCCATGACCAATCCCCTGCTCGACACCTCTGGCCTGCCCTTGTTTGACCGCATTGCCCCGGAACATGTGGCCCCCGCCATGGAGCAACTGCTGGCTGCAGCCAACCAGGCGCTTGAAACCGTGACGGCCCCCGACTTTCCTGCGCAATGGGCTGAGATCGCCAAAGTGCTGGACGTCAGCACCGAGCGTTTGGGCTTGTCCTGGGGCGCGGTGAGCCACCTCAACAGCGTGGCCGACACGCCCGAGTTGCGTGCTGCTTACAACGCCGCGCTGCCGCTGCTCACCGAGTTTTGGACACGTTTGGGCAGCGACGAGCGCCTGTACGCCAAATACAAGGCAATAGACACCACCAGCCTGAACGCGGAACAAAAACAAGCCCACCGCAACGCCCTGCGCGGCTTTGTGCTGGGCGGTGCCGAGCTGCAAGGCGAAGCCAAAGTGCGTTACGCCGCGATTCAGGAACGGCTGGCGGAGTTGACGCAAAAGTTCAGCGAAAACACCCTGGATGCCACCGACCGTTTTGCCCTGTATGTGAGCGAAGAGCGCCTGGCTGGCGTGCCCGCCGACGTGGTGCAAGCCACACGAGCGGCCGCACAGCAAGAAGGCCAAGAGGGCTGCCGCCTCACGCTGAAGATCCCGGTGTACCTGCCGGTGATGCAGTTTGCCCACGATGCGTCGCTGCGCGAACAGCTCTACAAAGCCCACGTCACCCGCGCATCGGACCAAGCGCCTGAAGACAGCCGCCACTTCGACAACACCGCCTTGATCCAAGAAATCCTGGTGCTGCGCCAGGAAGAGTCGCGCCTCTTGGGTTACGACAACTACGCCCAAGTCTCTGTCGTGCCCAAGATGGCCGAGTCACCTGAAAAAGTCATCGGCTTTTTGCGCGACCTGGCCGTGCGCGCCCGTCCGTTTGCCGAAAAAGACCTGGCCGACCTGCGCGACTTTGCAGCCAAAGAACTGGGCCACACCGGCCCCTTAAACGCCTGGGATGTACCCTACATCAGCGAAAAGCTCAAGGAAGCACGCTACAGCTTCAGCGAGCAGGACGTGAAGCAATACTTCACAGCGCCCAAGGTCTTGGCTGGTTTGTTCAAGATCATCGAGACTTTGTTCGAAGTCAATATCCGCCCAGACCAAGCCCCCGTCTGGCACCCCGCAGTGCAGTTCTTCCGCATCGAACGCCAAGGTCAGCTGGTGGGCCAGTTCTACCTGGACCAACCCGCCCGTGCGGGCAAGCGCGGCGGTGCCTGGATGGACGATGTGCGCGGCCGTTGGCAGCGCCCCGACACCGGCGTGTTGCAAACCCCTGTGGCGCATCTGGTGTGCAACTTCGCCGAAGGCGTGAACGGTCAGCCGGCCTTGCTCACGCACGACGACGTGATCACCCTCTTCCATGAATTTGGGCACGGCCTGCACCACATGCTCACGCAAGTGAACGAGCGCGACGTCTCGGGCATCAGCGGCGTCGAGTGGGACGCGGTCGAGCTGCCCAGCCAGTTCATGGAAAACTTCTGCTGGGAATGGTCGGTGCTCAGCCACATGACCGCCCACGTCGAGACAGGTGCCGCACTGCCACGCGAGTTGTTCGACAAGATGCTGGCCGCCAAAAACTTCCAAAGCGGTCTGCAAACCCTGCGCCAAATCGAGTTCTCGCTGTTCGACATGCTGGTGCATGCCGAGCACGACCCCTCGCAAGACTTCATGCCGCTGTTGCAAGAAGTGCGTGAAGAAGTGTCGGTCATGCGCCCACCGGCTTTCAACCGCATGGTCCATACCTTCAGCCACATCTTTGCCGGGGGCTATGCCGCGGGTTACTACAGCTACAAATGGGCCGAAGTGCTGAGCGCCGACGCCTACGCCGCTTTTGAAGAAACCGCCGCAGCCGACGGCAGCCCCAGCCTGGAAACAGGCCGCCGTTACCGCCAAGCCATTTTGGAAGCCGGCGGCAGCCGCCCAGCGCTGGACTCGTTCAAGGCCTTCCGTGGCCGCGAACCGAGCCTGGATGCGCTGCTGCGGCACCAGGGCATGGTCAGCGCCTGAGAGATCGTCTGAAACAAAAATGGGAGCCTCAAGGCTCCCATTTTTTTGTGCAGGCGGCGCGGCTCAGCGAGCGTAATAGTTGGCGCCCGACTCACCCACCGCCACGTACTGACCACGGGCATTGTTCAAGCCATAAAGAGCGCCTGCACCCGAGATGCTCGTTGGCGTCCACGCCAAACCATCGGCACTGGAAACCACTGCACCCGATGCGCCCACCGCGAGGAATTGGTTGGGCAAAGACGACAAGGCCATCAAATCCGATGTGGTGTTGGAGGTCTTGGCTGTCCAGTTCACAGCATCGGTGCTGTAAAGGACAGCGCCACCTGCGCCGACCAGCACATAGGCCGCCGCCGTCGTTGTGGTGGCTGCGGTCGGAAGCGTGGTGGTGACCGTCGTTGCCGCACGGTAAGCCGCGCTTCTCAGGTCGGTGGAAATGCCTGAATTTTGGGCTGTCCAGGTTATGCCATCGCCACTGGTCAACACGGTTCCACTTGCGCCAACGGCCACCCAAGTGCCCGAGCTGGCATAAGTCACGCCGTACAGATTGGCCGACACCGGCACAGTGGCCGAAGCCCAAGTCAAACCGTCTGCCGAATAGGCGATGGTTCCACCATCACCCACAGCCACCACGCGAGAACCGTTGCTGGCCAGGGCATTGAGCTTGGGGGTGCCCGTCAGCGTCGAGGTGGTCCAAGTGGCCAAATCCGCGCTTGCAGACACGGTGCCACCATCCCCCACCACAATGAACTTGCTCAGGGTGTAGAGGGCGGCATTCAAATTGCTGTTGATGCCACTGGAGGTGATGGCCGACCAGGTCAGGCTGGACGAGGTCACATCGTTGGTGCTCTTGTACAGGGCACCACCCGCACCGGCGGCAAGGTAATAGGACAGCGTGTCTGAAGCAGCCCCCCAGGCGATGCCACGCATCGTGCTGGGCAACGCACTGCCCGCACTCCATGCGCCGCCTGCAAACCGCGGGGCCAAGGTGAACGACTGCGTCAATGCCCCGCCTTTGCCACTGCCCGTGCGGCCATTGAGGGCAAAGGTGTAGGTCTGCCCATTGGTCAAACCCGACAAGACATAGGGTGATGTGACTTTCGTTGCCCAGCGCAAGCCTGACGTCGTCGTGAAATCTGGCGAATTGAATGCCGACTGCGGCGCATAGGGCAGCCAATACTCCACGCCTGATGTGGCATTCCAGCTGACTACCACCTGCCCATCGCCGGCAGTGACGTTGAATCCCGAGGGAGCATCTGCAGGTCCTCCGCTGCCACCGCAAGCGGCGACAAGGGACACAAGAGACAAGAGCAAAACCCGGCGTGAAGCGGAATGGAGCATGGCGATGAGGTTCAATCCAAAGGGTGAGGATGCGTGCACCACCTTTGAAAAGGGTGGTGCGCTGCCGAGCATATTAGCCGCCAAATGACGACAAAGCCCAAGCGTCTTATTTTTATGCAAAACAGGCTGGTCTTGAACGCTGTTGTGTAAAGTTACAAGAGATGGCGTCGGCAACCCTGTCATGGGAATTTCCGAAGCGGAAATAAAAAAAGCACCTGACGTTTCCGTCAAGTGCTTTTTGGGTATGTCTACCGAATTTGGTAGGCGCGATTGGACTCACTAAAGTCGCCATCAACCGCATGAATACTGGCGGCGGATGCAAGTTGCAAAGCGTCAGCTTTAAATTTACCTCATTCTTTACCCCACGGACCAACAGCCCAAGGAGTAAAAATGGCTTTGAATAATCTGCGACTTGCGTCTCTCGCCAAATCCCTCGTCCCCGGGAAATACACCGACGGACAAGGGCTCTACCTCAGGATCACCCATGCTGGTGGCCTATATTGGCAATGGCGAATTCGAACACCCCGGGAAACCTTGGTCAGTTACGGTACTTACCCCGAGGTCAGTCTGGCTGAAGCACGGGAACGTCACCAGTTGGCTAGGGAGCAGCGCCGAAGCGGCCTCGATCCAAACCTTGAAAAGCGCAAGGCCAAGGCCGCGTTACTACAGACGATCAGCCTGGACAACACTTTCGAGGTGGTGGCCAGGGAGTGGTTTGGCAAGAACAAGGATGGCTGGGCCCCTGCTTATGCTGATCGCGTCCTTGGTCGCTTTGAGCTGGATGTCTTCCCACGTATCGGCAAGATGCCAATTTCAGAAGCCACGCCCATGCTGCTACTGGACATGCTGAGCAAGATCGAAGAACGCGGAGTCTTCGAGACCGCCTCGCGAATCCTTGGCTATTGCCGCAATGTATTCCAGTACGCAATCATTACCGGCCGATGCTCCAGCGACCCTACGCAGGGCCTGGAAAAGGCCCTCAAGGCCCGGCCACCAGTCCGACACATGGCGGCGATCACGGACCCAGAGCGTCTGGGCCAGTTGCTTAGGGCAATTGATGGTTACCAAGGCAGTGCCGTGGTGCGTGCAGCTTTGGCGCTATCTCCTCTCTTGCTACTTAGGCCTAATGAGTTGCGCTGTGGTCCATGGAACGAGGTGGATTTGGACGCAGCGCTTTGGGGGATTCAGCCGGCACGGATGAAGCGCTCGAAAGCGGGAAAGCAAAACGGTGCATCGCACCTAGTTCCCCTGCCTCGCCAGGCAGTGGAAATATTGCGGGACCTGCGCAAACTCACAGGCAATGATGGGGATCCAACCGCCTGGATGTTCCCTGGTGAACGAAAAAACGGACGTGTGATGAGCGAAAACACCGTGAATGCCGCGCTGCGCGTGCTCGGCATAGATACGCGCAATGAGCAGACAGGGCACGGCTTTCGAGCCACGGCACGCACACTGCTGGCCGAGCATCTCGGCTTCGATGACAACGTAATCGAGGCCCAGTTGGCTCACCGAGTCAAAGATGCTCTTGGTCGAGCCTACAACCGCACCCAGTACATCGCGCAGCGGCGGGACATGCTCCAGGCATGGGCGGACTATCTGGACAACCTTAAGGGGCTTCCTACTCTTTCGTGCTTCCAGTCAGCACCAAAGACACGCTGCCCCAACTTGATGGCAGCCTGATGCAAGTTGCCCGTGTTGTCATAGTGCGCAGCCGCATCTTCCATGCTGTGACCCTTGGCATCCAGGTACAGGATCTTTTTGGCTTGCGGATCAATGGCCAAAAGCACCGAGTGGTTTTCATGGAAGACAGACCCTCGGGGCTGCAGTTCAAATTTGAATCCACCGTCCGTGAATTTTTACGATTTTGATATCAGAAATTTTTAAAATTCCCGACAAATTCCGACATCCAACGCAACCCGACCGATACGCGCACCGTGGCGCAGCGCAATGCCTGCAAATCACATCACCTCTCTCCAATCCCGCTCATCTCATAGCGTCTCGGGCCGTGCATAAATGGCTTGATGCCAGTAATTGTCGGAATTCCGATTTAACAAATGACGAACTTGAGAGTCATTCCATTCATCGTCCTTGATAACCATGACAGCGCCCGATGCGATGCCAGCCTGCAACTCAGACAAGCGCGCGGCTGCGGCATCCAGGCGTCCCGTCGTGGCCAGGTTGGGCCCCATCACGGCCACCAAATCTTGGCGCGTCATGCTCACAATTTGTTTGCGCATGGATTGGTCCAACACCACCGGCATGCCTACGGGCTTGGCTATCCTGTTGAGAAACGTGTGCAATTCCTCAACTGAGGCGGCAGTGACAAAAGAAAGGTCATTGTCGATGCCCACGGGAATGTCACGACCACTTTCGCGCTTGAGCATGATATTGGCCAAATTGCGATCGATCTGTCCTGTCAGGATGTCGACCACCTGCAAGCCCACCAAGCCACGGCGCAACTCAGGTCCATCCATCACCTCTTTCCCGGAATTTGCCCGATCCTCCACCGTATCTCCGTGTACCAATTCCATCAGCAACGCTGGTTTTCCCTGGGCTGTCTGCGCCGGTACGCCGCCAGCAATCACATGGACTCCAAGACGCTCGGCCATGCGCTGCGAAGCCAGATTGCGGTCCAGCACATAAGTCTCCATCCCCAAGTCTTCGTCGCGCCCCGCGAGCATGGCGGCACCTGCCGAAGTCTCAAGCGACTTCAGTGCCCCTGTCATGACCTCGGTCCCGTTGTCAAAAGTGGCTTTGACAATTTTGTTGTTTGATCCCGATCCCACGGATTCACCGGCATCCACCAAATTCGCAGCCGTGAACACGAGCGCCCCCAACGTCCCCGGGGTTTGTGCAGCGGTGTTCCATGCACTCTCCAGTGCCTGGATTTTTCGCATGGACACAGGCTTGCCTTTTTCGATGCGATTCGACAAAGCGGCTTCGGCGAAAAGGGCGGCCTCAACCCCTTTCGTTTGGCGGACATGAGCGACATAAGCTTGCGCCCCTGCCCGATTGCTGTCCCTGCCAACCTTGTTGCGCGCGATCGCAGTAAATAGGCGTCCGAACTTTCCAAGGGTAACGACACGCAGATCGCCATTTTGGGTGCCGCGCAACTGCGCGCTGCCAGACTGCATCTGCCCTGTGGCCAGCAAATCGCTGTAACTTGTGATTTTCATGCCCGCACCCAAGCCTGTTGCGTTGCATCAGGGACATCGCCCTCGGCCGCCGTTGCGTTCGATCCAAGACGCTCGCACCAATGCAGCGCGGCCTCCACAAAACGGCCCACCACCGTCTCCAGCGTCTGCGCATCCATCAATGCACAAGGCACTTCGAGAAACAACAGCACCTCACCATTCACAGGGTTCAGACCCAAGGCACCGCCGCCAGTGGCCGCACCCGCATAGTTGGCGACGGCAATGTCAAGCGCGAGCGCCGATGGGCCAGTGTCCAGACTGTGCCCCACTTCAGAGCGCAGCCGAAGGTACTCGCCATCCGCAGTGATCTCCAGCTGCACGGTCACGCGCTCGTCCACACGAAATTGTGCTTGGCTGCCATCGATCTCTCCGACCGGGAGTTGCAACCAGGTCAGCATATTTTCAAGTGTCATCGTGTGTTTTCCTTGTGGTTGATTTCAAAAATCGAATGTGGGCCTGGTCGAAAGGTCTCACTGCCCACGGTTGGTGCTGTCGGTCCACAAGGCACCCATGCGCTCAATCGTCTGAACGTGCGAACCATTGAACAAGCGTGGCTCAAAGTGCCCGGGCACGTCATCGACCGCCGACTGGACGTTCAAAGCAAACAACTCCGGGTACAGCAAAAACAAAGCCGCCGTTTGATCCCAAAACAGCATTTGGCCGCCGGGCCCCGCCATGACCTCGGTAGGCACCCATGTTGATCGGGATGAGCACGTCGTCCCCTGAACCACCGGCATGCCGGACTGGAAGAAACCAGTGCAATCGAACTCATTGATCAGCGCTTGCCTCAAACGGCCCGGCAATCCCTGCTCACGAAGTCCGCCTCGCCCCTCAAGGCCCTGGACCATTTCCAGCGTGGGGCTGTAGCAACTGGCCACAGGCGGCGCGGGACCACCACAGCCCTCCACCCTTGGAATGTCCACGAAAAATGACTTCAGCCCCTGCAATTGCCCCATGGCCTGGCGACAGGCCGGCTGATCGTAGGCACAGTTGAACGACAGCTTGCCATGCCCGGTGGCCTGTTGCCCCATCGGCTTGCCCATGATCACCACCTTGTCGATTTGGTGCCGAATGCGCGGGCTGTAATTCACAAAGGAACTGAAGGGCCCCAAAATGAGCACCGACACACTTTGGCAATGGCTGACCGCTTGTGCCACTTGCGCCGGGTAATCGGCTTGGCGCTGTCTGGGTGCCGGCTTTGAAGACAAGAGACCGTTCGAATGCGCCAGCATGTCGCGGAAAAATCCCAGCCAGGGCCATCGCGACAAACCAACGGGCTGTGTGCTCAAACTGCCCACAATGACAGGAATGGCGCGACCGCTGGGCGATGCCGCTGAACCGTTGATCAGGCGATCCACAGCAGGGGCACTGACTTCTGGCAGGCTGTAGCCTTCTGACTGGACAATCGCCGCCACCTGTTTGTTGGCCACCACCATGGGTATGGCCATCATGTCATCGATGTCGTAATCGTTGTCAATGACAACGCATGCCTCGTTGTGCGCTTGCAAAACTGGCCGGTCGGCGCAGGCCCCCAATGCCATTACCAGCAACAGGCACAGCCCTGCGCCGCAGCGTGTCAAGACCGCCACCCGTCCATCGTTTTCTTTGGCCGAACTCATCCCGCCAAGTCCTTTTAAGATTGCCCGTTGGCACTGCCCCAGCGCAGGGCCGCCACGGTGATGTCGTCCGACTGCGGCGCGGCTTGCGCAAAATCAGTCAACTGCTCAAACACTTCTTGCACCAGTGCATGCGGTGTGAGGTCCACATGCTTGCGCAGCAAATCTTCCAGACGCGATTCGCCAAAAGCCTGCTGCTGCGCATTGAACGCCTCGGTGACCCCATCGGTATAGGCCAGCAACATGTCACCCTGACGCAGCTGCACCGTGCGCGTCAGGTAATCCAGGTCGGGGACAACGCCCAGCGCCATCCCTTGTGTCAGAGGCAAGGGTTGTGGGGGGGTGTTGGCGCTGACCGTGTAAGGTGGGTTATGCCCAGCATTGGCGTACACCAACTCGCCGGTGCGGGTGTTCAAAATACCCAGAAACACCGTGACGAACAGATCCAGCGGATTTTGACCGCACAACTCCTGGTTGGCATGGTGCAGGCACTCCCCCGGATCAGCATAAATCCGCACCAAACTGTTGATGCTGGTGCGTGCCACCGCCATGAAAAAGGCCGCCGCCACGCCCTTGCCGGAAACATCGGCCATGACCACCGCAATACGGTCCTGCCCCATCTCGATGAAATCATAGAAGTCACCGCCCATGCTGGTCGCAGGCAGCATGCGCGCGTCCCCCGTGCACAGGCTCACAGCAGGAAAACGTGCGGGCAATATCGCCAATTGCAGTTTTCTGGCCAGCTCCAGCTCTTCGTCGATGCGTTGCTGTGCGTCCTCCAGCGCCTGATTTTTATCGGCCAGCTCATGCGTTCGCTCGGTCACCAACCGATCCAATTCACGTTCACGGTTGCCCACGACGCTGGCCATGCCCTCGAACACCCGCGATAGCTGGCCTATTTCATCGGCGCGTTCGCTGGTTTTGTGCAGTTCATCAAGTAGGTTGAATTGACCTGCCTGCACTTTGGCCGCGGCACGCGTGATCGTGGCAATCGGCTGCGTGATGCGGTCAGCGAACATCAGACTCACAAAGCCCGCCAACACAAACACAAAGCCCCCCACGGTCAGCGCATGAAGAATCTGCTGCTCCAGCAGCTTGTCAAAGCCATCGCGCGGCAGTTGCACAGTGAATGCGCCCAGATTGTTATTGAACTCGTCGCGAATCACGCGCGTGACCTCGACATGGTCTTGCCGGATACGGGTCAACACCTCACCACTGGCCATCACACGTGCCAGCTGTTCCTTTTCCCTTTTTTCACCGTCGGGCTTCGTGGTGTCGGCGTCGTGAAAGGACAGCATGGCCATGTCCTGATTAACCACATACATGGCTTTGATCGACCCGGTCCCGACCAGCAAGCCAATCAAGCGCTTGACCCCTGAGAACTCCCGCATGCTCTGAATCGGTGCCCCCTCTGCGCCAACTTGGACAATGCGAGGTTTGTCCACGCCGCCCACGCCCACATACTTAAACATTTTTTGATCCAGCTCGCGCGGCTGCATGGGTTGGTTGACCATGGGCACCTGCCCAGACAACAGCCCCCAGAATGCCGATGCCTGAGGCTGCAGTTGTGTGTCCGGGCTGAAGGTGAAATCGACACCCAAAGGGGCGTTCAAATAAGCATGGCCTTTCGAATCGGTGATCCAGATTTCACCAATCAGCGTGCTGTCAATGATTTGCTTAAGCACTTTGCGAATGCTGCTCTTTGACTCCCCTGCCTTCTCGGCGGCCACCACGTAATGAGACAAGGCCGTTGCCGTGGCCTGCATGCCCCGCCCCATCAGATCTTCCATCTGATCTGGCAGCTGCTGGGACACCGAAATGGAACGGGCCAAGACCTGCGCCAGCACATTCACATCGCGCTCAACCTGCTCAAGCAAGGTGTTGCGTGCATTCAACCCCATGGCCACAACCGTCGCCCCGATGGCCATGGCCAAAATCACCGAAATAAATGCAAAAGTGCGCGCCCTCAATGTCCAGCGCATGCGGCGCAAGTCTCTGTGTGAGGCTGCAGGATTCGCGGGATGGGACAGGTGCATGGGTCAGGGCATCGGTTGAACACGCCAAATGCGTGTCTGTGAATTTTCAGGGGATGCCGCGCTTGAGAATCAGCCCGACTCCGACAAATTCCGACAAATTCCGACAACATCAACAGGCATTTCAACGGACTTCCAAGTGATTAGAAGGATGTCGCAATTTGTCGGATTTAGTCGGGATTGGACGGGGATTTTTTGGACGGCTGCGCATATCCTCAGCCCAGACACAAGACGCCATTGACTTGATAAGGAACGCCATGACATCTTCCGATATGAACGAACTGCCTGACGCCACGACGGCACCCTTTGAATTTGCCCTGCTGACCTTGAACCTGGTCGATGAAGAGGCCTTCAGCGTAGACGACGGCACCGACATCGATGGCGCTGTTCTGGAGGGCGGCTTCAGCTTGTCCTACAGCTTGGGGCAACAGCTGGAATTTTCTTTGTCCTATGACGAAGAAAAATGCCAGTACACGGGCGCTGTCAGCAGTGCAAATCCGCTGGCGAATGCGCAAACCGCTTTACTGGCCTTGCAACTGAACCACCTCATGCCTCAGGAGCGTCGCTTCTCTGTCGATACGCTCACACAGTGCCTGGTTCTGCACGAAACCTGGTCCTGCGATGGCCTGGACATGGTCGAACTGGCCGAAGGGCTGCACAGCCTGATCGATGCCATGGCCTCATTTTTGTTCCCACCCTTCCCCGCCGATATGCCCAAGACCGCAGCGGACGCACAGCCCATGCTGCGCGTCTGATTGAAAAGCCACACCAGGAGTTGCAACATGAAACACATGACCATCGCCAATACACCTGCAAAACCTCTCGGCCCCATCCAGGAACTCACGCGGGATATCAATGAACTGAGAAAATCAGGCAAAAAGGATGCGTTCTGTCTCAACACCACTGGCACACCGCCCAAAATCACAGCGGATGAGCTCCGTCGGATGCTGGCTGCGGCCAGTCACAGCAAGACGTATCAAAAAAATTCGGAGAAATACCAATTCACGCTCGTCACCCGCAAGGGTCAGCAGGTTCTGCGTTTGAAACAGCAAGGTTGGTTTTCCAATGTCATAGGGAGATTTGGCATATCTCATGACAAGCGCGAGACCCAGAGGGCGGAAGCAGCGAAACTGATCCAAGAAACTTTGGCGCAAAATGACTTAGATATGGACAGCAAGGTGGATATATCAGGACCCACCTTGTCAAAAGCGAAAGCCAAAAGCCTTCAACGAGACATCATGACCAAGAGTGGGTTGGCGCCCCATCAGCCAAAACGCGATGAAATTTACACCATGAAGCAACTGGCAGATGCAGAACCTGAGTCACGCGCGTCACAGGGGGAAGAAGTCGAGTTCGACGACACTCACAAGTCTTACACCGCATACAACCAAGAAAATGACACGCCCAAAGCCACTGCGCGACCACAGCATGATTCCATGAATTCTTCGTCGGACAGTGACCTCAATTATTTGAAGTTCCAACCAGCCCATAAAGATGCATACGACGACGAGGACCCACGCGGATCCTGGCCTCAACGCAGTCTGATCAATCCACGCGTTTCCGGGGATGTGGAGTTGCCAAACCACCTGTTCCGATTTCAGCATGCCCGTGTGGGCTCCATGGATTCAGACAACCCCTATGACGCCATGCTGAAACACCTGCTCAAGAACCATTGAAAAACCCATGACCGCCCCCCTGATCTACACCCCCTCACACCAGCGCATTGATGCCAGCAACGCTGGCGTGGCTGAAAGCGACATCCAGCAACTGTTTGCGCAAAGTGATTCTGGCCATTTGCTGATTGACCTGAGCCGCGTGAGCTATCTGAGCAGCGCTGGGCTTCGGGTTTTGCTGATTGCCGCCAAAACAGCCAAGCTGCGCGGTGGCAAAGTCGCCATCGCCGCGCCGCAAGCGCCTGTCAAAGACATCATCGTCATGAGCGGATTCGATAAGCTCATCGCGATTTTCAGCGACACTGCAGCTGGCCTGGCCAGCCTGCAGGCCTGAACAAGGTGTTGCACATGCCCCCGATGCGGCCCATCTCAGCCTGAGCACAGCCCACATGACGCGCTGGATGCTGGGGCTTTGGGCATGGCTGTTGATGGCACACATGGCGCTGGCCATGACGGTGAGCAGCGCAGACCAGCCCCTCAATTTGCTCCCTGCAGTGGCGTATCTGGAAGACCCGGAGAGTCGTCTGCAAATCAAGGATGTGCTGCAATCGTCGCAGCAAGCGCGATTCCAGCCGTGGATTGGCCATGGCTCAGCCGTGAATTTTGGACTCACGCAATCCTCTTATTGGCTGCGCTTCAGGTTGCAACGCGCCAGCGCATCGCCTGAACGGTGGTATCTGGAGGTTCCCAATTCACTGCTCGGCAAGCTGACGCTCTACACACCCGATGGCATGGCCGTGTCCACGGGCACAGACCGACCTTTGCGCGAGCGACCGAGCTTCAATCGGCATTTCGTCTTTCCGATCGAGCTGACAGACAAAGCACAGGATTTTTACCTGCAAGTCAACTCGAGCAACGTGCTCACCGTGCCTCTGCAATTGTGGCAACCCTATGCTTACCAACAACATCTGCATTGGCACCTGCTGCTGCAGTTCGTCTATTTCGGCTGCATCCTGACCTTGCTGCTCTACAACACCATGCTCAGTGGTTTGCTCAAGGACAGCCGTTTCTTGCTGTATGCGCTGTATTCACTGACGATGGGCTTGGGGATGTTCTCAGGCAACGGCTTTGGCGGTCTTTACCTCTGGCCTGATCAGCACCCGTTCGATGCCATCGCACAATCGGCCTTTTTGTGTCTGTCCATCATTTTCGCTACTGAGTTCGCACGTCGAATGCTTTCGATTTCGACCCGAATGCCCAAGCTTGATCTTTGGCTTCGAGGCTCAAACATCCTGTCTTGCTTGGTGCTGGTGGGCTTGTTGATGCACTTATGGCATCCCATGCCATTGGCACTGGTCATTCAAGCGTTCATGGTCATTTCGCTGCAAATAGGGTTCTTAATCCTGTACATCAGTGTCAAGCAAGCCATCGCGCACCACGACAGCGCACGCTATTTCGCCATCGGCTGGTGCATCTTGTGGATCGGTGCAGTGGTTGCTGCACTGCACGCCATCGGTGCAGTCCCCTCGAATGGCCTTACTGCGTATGCCCTGCAAATCTCAACGGTGGGTGAGATGTTTTTTCTTGCCATCAGTTTGGCCAGCAAAGTGCGTGAAGAGCGCGGGCAACTTGAACTGGCAAGACAGCAGGCCCATGAGGCCCAGACCGAGCTGGTGGAAGTGCTGCGGACATCCGAGCAAAGGCTAGAGCAGACTGTAGTGCAGCGCACCAGGCAACTGGAACAATCGCTGGAGCGCGAGCGCGAAGTGCTTCAACAGTACGTACGGTTTGGTTCGATGATTTCGCACGAAGTGCGTAATCCGATCCACATCATCCAAAGCCAGATCAGCCTTTGGCGCAAAGAAAAATCGGTTGGACTGGATCACACCGAAAACCGGCTCAGCACCATGTCAAGTGCCTTGCAGCGGTTAACGGGCCTGTTCGAGAAATGGTTGCAAAGCGACCGCCTCAAATCCCCTCACCTGCAGATGAACCTGCAAACGCTGGATGTCAATACATGGCTGGACAGTTGGCTCCCCGCTTACCAATCCCAACTGACAGAACACCAGCTGGCGTGGCACCCCGGACAAAGCCATGATGCCGTCCACATCGATCCTGCGCTGCTGGAAATGGCCATCACCAATTTGCTTGAAAATGCGGCTAAATACTCACAAGCAGGCAGCACCATCACCGTCAGTGTGCCGCCCTGCCGGTCAACCCAGGTGGCCATTTGCATCGACGATGAAGGCCAGGGCATTCCACTTGAGTTTCAACACCAGGTATTCGAGGATTTCTTTCGCGCACAACCCGAATCAAACAAGCCCGGCATTGGCCTGGGCTTGTCGATCGTTCAGCGGATTGTTCAATTGCACGGCGGCCGGGTGGAAGTGAAACCTGCAAGCAGCGGCAAGGGCAGCCGCTTTTTCATTTGGTTGCCACGCAACTTGTCGTGACACGGCGCGAAGGGCGCATGACAGCCGCTCCCCTCCTGCACCTCAACGCTTTTCCATGCGAGCCAGTTCACGCTCCAGAGATTGCACATCGCCCTCAAGACGCTTAACTTCGGCCTGCTGCCGCTTGCCAGAAGCCCCCTCGTCGCTCAAAGAAGCGAGTTGCACTTTTTGCAACTGCGCCTTGCTGCGCCGAAGTTCATCGCGCAAGATGCGTTTCGCCTGCCGATCACGCACGACCTGCACAATCGGATCCACCGTGCTGCTGTCACCCGGTGCTGCCGCACGCTGTGCGTCGACGGGCGCATTGAGGCTGGAGGTCCGGATAGAAGCCACCACAGGAGACTGTGCACTGCCCAATGTGGCTTTGCTTGTGGAAGATGCATCCTGCTCTGCGAGTGGTGTCACCGTCGCGGGAGTGGACACCTTCGATGCATCCTCCTGCATTTTTCCAACCACACGGGATCGAATCAGGAAAAGGCGTTCACGCCGCTGCAGCTTGTCGGAGGTGCTGCGAAAAAATGCACCAATGCCAGGAATGTCCCCCAGCAGTGGCACTTTATCCCGCCCTTTGACAGACTGAACCGAGTTGTAGCCGCCCAACAAAAGACTTTCATTGGGTCCCACACTGGCCTCGGTGCTGACCACGCCGCGCACCACCGTCGGGATGTTGCCAATCGTGTTTTGGGCCTGGATCTGTCCATCTTCAATGTCCACCATCAAGCGAATGCTGTACTGAGTATCTTGCTGCACGATGCGGGGCGTTACCCGCAAAGTGATGCCCGCCGTCACAGGTGTCACCAACGTCGATCTCTCGGATGTGGTCTGTATGTAAAAAGTCTCTGACAGATCAATCACCGCACCCAGATTTTCAGTGGTCAAAATGGATGGACGTGACTGGATGCTGGCATCGCCTTCTTGCTCAAGCAGGCGCAGGCGCGACACAAAATAGTCGGCCCCAGCAGCCGTCAGCGTGCCCGGCGTCACACCGCCGGCTTTGGAGGCGGCAACAGAAAGCGTCCTGCTGTCCACGGCCGAGCTCACATCACCAAAACCAAGCGCCATACGCTGCTTGTCCATGACCGCATTCCAGCTCAGGCCCAGCTCGGTCAAACGGTTGATGTTCACGTCGATGATCAACGCTTCGATTTCCACCAGGGAGGCTGGCACATCCAGCTGCGCGATCAATTCTTTGTACAAGGGCATGCGCTCGGGCGTGTCTTGCACGATGACTGCGTTGATGCGTTGGTCAGACCCAATGGAAGGCCTGTTGGCATTGCTGCTGGCATTGACTGCAACAGGCGTGCCAGACGTATTCACACTGGCAGCTTGCACCGCACCACTGGCCGCAGCAGAAGGGCTACCCGTGGCAGACGATGGCGAAGACGTGTCGCCCCCCTTGAAAGAGGACGGTGTCGATGGCAATCGGCCCGTCGCCGTGCTCTCGCTCATATTCACGTTGCCACTACTGGTACTCCGTACCAGGTTACGAAGGATCGAGGTGACACCAGGCACATTGATACTCTGGTCGCGGTAGGCGATGGTGCGGTCTTCCACCGAAGCATGCTTGAGCCGGAAAACAGAAATCTGCTGCCCGCCAGGTGCGTTCGGCATGACTTGCAGTGTGCGCTCCACCAATTGCACATAGGCCGCAGGACCGGACACCATGACAATGCCCATTTCAGGCATCTCGCCCCAACCAAAACGCGCATCGAACACACCGAGACTGGTCAACAGTTGGCGCAAGTTCCCCCCCGAACGCACAGCGGGCGTCGGAATGGATTTCGTCACCAGATCCTGGTTATCGCCGATGTAAAGCGCGCCCGAATGCGTGAACCAGTTGAATCCAAAAGTACCCGACAAGCGGTTCATGAATTCCGTCGGGTTGTCCAGACTGAAGCGGCCGCTGACCTTGTCTTTCAACTTGACCGACATGTGCAACTTCAAGTTGTAGGCCTGCGCAAAATCATCCAACACGGTCGACAAAGGTTTTTTGTCGGCGTAGTAAGTGAACGGCGAATTGGGCCAGGGCGCGGGGCCTGCATACAACACCGCAGGGGTCGCCGCCAATGTCATGAGCGCCAACAGATGGGCCCGCGATGAGCGACCCCAGGTGGGTCGGTCAAAAACAGAAAAAGATTTTTTCAGTATCACAGCATTGCTCTCCAAAATTCAATGTCATTGGCCACGCGCTCAAGGCAGGCCTCCAGCGCAGCGACACCCGCGTCGGGTGTCAGGTTGGTTTGCAACCACAAGGCAGAACGATCAGGGTCTATCGCCAGTGCACAGGCGCTGACAGCCATGCGTGCTGTGGCGGCGGCGGCCGTCTTTTCCACGATCGCCTCTCGCAGTCGCGCGTCTTCTGGCAAATCGATCACGCGCGCTTGCACCAGCCAGCTGTTCGCGTTGTGCCGACTCAACAGGATGCGCATGTTGTCCACCGGAATGGCCAAACGACCACTTCGGCGCGCTGTATCCAGCGACAAACCATGGGCCAGCGCCCAGCTTTCAAGCCATTCGGGAAAAGTTGTATTCATGTGGGGGTCGTGAGAAAAATCATTCCTGTGAATTGGCCAAATCGGTGATCAGACGCAACACAGCCGCGACAGGTTCGATCAAATCAGAGGGAATGTATTGGTTGACCTGCGCCGTATCGAAAAGCGCATGCGCCAAGGGAATGTTTTGCATGACCGGCACACCCGCTTTTCGGGCGGCATCGATCATGCGCTGCGCCAGCGCCCCCTCGCCTTTGGCCATCACCAAGGGCAAAGGTGTTTCGCCCTCCTGGTAGTTCAAGGCAATTGCATAGTGGGTTGGATTGGTGACCAGCACGGTGGCTTCACGTGCCTTTTCTGTCGCGTCGTTGTGCATGAGCTCCATGTGCAGGTGCTTGCGCTGGCTTTTGATGTGAGGGTCGCCCTCCATGCCTTTGTATTCCTGCTTGACCTCGTCTTTGCTCATCATCAGGCCCTTGTTGTACTGGTGTCTTTGCCACATCAAATCCGCCAGCGACAGCACCGTATAGACCAGACCGGTAGAAATGATCAGGCTTTTGAGGATTTCTGCAAACACAGCACCGAACACCGAAATGTCCTTGTAGGGCAACAACATCAGGATGGGAAGGTGGTCCAAAATCAGGTCATACAGCACCCAGGTGATGACCGCAATCTTCACAACGGACTTGAAAGACTCCACCAGGTTTTTCTTGGAAACCATGTTTTTGGCATTGGCCGCCACATTGAGTTTTTTGGCAGAAGGCATGAGGGACTTGAAGGAAATCAACATCCCGGTCTGCATGGCTTCCACAAAAATGCCCAGCACCAAAACAATCAGCAAAAAGGGCAGCATCATCCCCGCAGCCTCGCTGAAAAATTCATCCAGCAAGTTATTCAGCGCGGCATAAAAATCATGATTCAGGTAAGACAAAGGCAACAGCATCAACTGCCCCAGCTTGTCAACCAGGCGGGAACCCGAGGACAAAATGTAAGCAAACAAAGCCACCACCAGCACGGTTTGGGTGAAATCGCGGCTTTTGGCCACTTCACCTTTTTCACGGGCTTCGCGCAGCTTTTTGGCGGTGGGTTGTTCGGTCTTTTCACTCATTCAAGCACCTCCCTGTAAAACAGGTGCAAGCCACTTTATCCAGTGGCGACCGCCCTCAATATGTTCCCGGGCGATGTCCAGCAGCATGCCCACCGAGATCGCCAACATGAAAATCCCCAGCGCACTCTTGATCGGCATGGCCAAAAAGAACACCTGAAGCTGTGGTGTGAAACGGCTGATCAATGCCAGCGACAACTCCGCCAGCAGCATCACCAGCATGGCAGGCGCTGCCAGCAACAAACAATGCTGGAGCATGCGATTGAGTTGAGGAAAAACAAGGTCTGCAAACGCCGCGTCAAAGTGTGGACAAAACTGAAAGGGATCCCATAACTTGTAGCTGTCGTACACCACACCCAGCAAGACATGCATGCCCCCGATCGAGATGTAAAACGTGATGAAGGCCATGTTCATCAGCAACCCCATCGGCGTACTTTCACTGCCCGTCAAGGGGTTGAGCATGGCCGCCATATTGGCCCCGCGCTGGTTGTCCACAATGAAGCCGATGGCCTCGAACAGCCAGAACGGCAAGGCCAGCAAAAAGCCCAGCAACAAACCAATCACCGCTTCCTTGCCCAAAATCAGCAACAACATCGGGGCATCCTTGCCCAGATCTGCGGGCACATGGAGCGTGGGCAACACCAACACACCAAAACCTGCTGCGATGGCAAACAACACCGTGCGTGGCACCATCGTGCGGTTCATCATCGGCAACAGCAAAAACATGGGCATCAGACGCGCCTGAACCAACAACAGACCCAAAGCCAGGGTTTTGAGCTGAAGTGGATCGATTCGCACGATGTCCGAGGCATTCATATCAATGGACCCAGCGCGGGAAGCCTTCAAAAATCGACAAGGCGTAGTTGAACAACTGGCTGCCCATCCACCCGGCCGTCAGGTACAGCGTCAATGCCACGGCAATCAATTTGATGGCAAAGGACAGGGTTTGCTCCTGAATTTGCGTCAAGGCCTGCAGCAAGGAAAACAAGGTCCCCACAATGGCGGCGACGGCAATGGCGGGCATGGACAACAACAGCGTCAGATTCAACGCATTCGACAAGATGCTGACAATTTCAGATTGATTCATAAGTCAGCCTCAGTTGTAAGTGAGGATCAAGCCGCGGATCAGTCGCGTCCAGCCATCCAGCATGACAAACAGGAACAGCTTGAGCGGCATGGAAATCATGACGGGCGAGACCATCATCATCCCCATCGCCAGCAAAATATTCGACACGATCAGATCGATCACAACGAAGGGCAGAAAAAGCAGAAATCCAATTTTGAAAGCCTCTGTCATCTCGGTCAGCATGAACGAGGGCAACAACACCAGAAAATCTTTTTCCCGGACTTTTGCGGCCATTTCGGCCGTCCACATTTCACGCGCAGTCTGAACAAAAAAATCCCGGTGCTCACGTGCGCTGTGTTTGTGCAGAAATTCGCGCAGTGGCTCAGCCCCCTGAAGCGCGGCATTGAGCGTGTTTTCTATGGAACGTGTCGCCTGCGGAACGGCCGCAACCTGGTCGAAAATGTTCTGCCCCACGGGTGCCATGATGTAAACAGACATCAGCAAGGCCATCGCGTACAGCGCCAAATTGGGTGGAATTTGTTGCACACCCAAGGCATTGCGCAGCAGCGACATGACAATGGAAATTTTCAAAAAACAGGTGCACACCACCACCAACGTCGGCAACAACGCCAGCAGTGCCAGCGTGACGGCCAGCGAAACCGGGTCAAATCCTCCTGTCATCGGTCACTCCACCGCTTTGCTGGGCATGCCAGCACTGAGGCTGCCGATGGCCACCCCCAGACGGCCATCGATCTCGACCAATTGCCCCGTGCCTATGGGCATGCCGTTGGCACGGATGGTCACATACTCTTGCGCCGCGCGCTGCAGCTGGAGGGTTTCGCCAGGCTGCAAGGCTTTGACCTGCGCCAGGCTCAGCACCGTCTCGCCCAAATCAAAACTCACACGAACCGGCAACTGGGCCAAGAATTCGGGTTCAGCGTCAGAGGACTGAACAGATGCAGCAGGGGTATCAGGAAGTGTCATGGTCGTTACCGTTGAAAGGATGTGCAGTTGGGTGTTGTCCAGCCTGGCTTGGCAGGCCATCCAGGGCGCGTTCATGGATTCACTGCGCAAGCTCACCACCTGCTCGCCTTGCGCATAACGGTGCTGCACCAGAATCACTTGACCGGTTTGAAAGTGTTCGACTGTGCTCAGCGGCACCAAGGTTTCGCCAAGGCACAAGGTCAGGGTTTGAGGGCACAGGTCTTCTTGCAGGGTCTCTGGGGCCTGGCCCGGATGGGCAGCCACCAGCCCTGCCACCAGCAGCAGGCCCAGGCTGTCGGTGTGCAGCACACCATGGAAAACTTCGACAGACTCAGTGGCCTCGGACTGCACCTGCAAACTCATCAGCACATGGTGGCGCGCCGCCTCGGGCAGGCTGCCCAACTGGTTTTGGAAATCCGTGCACTGGGCCACACCACGCCCCGACTGGCTTAAAGCTTGTGTCAACCATTGGCTGGCCTGAACCTGTGCCAAATGCTGCCATGGCGCTGCCAGCTCCGACCCTTGAGGCCAAGCTGCGCCAAAGGTTCCTGCCAACCAACGCTCTGTGGCGGTTTTCGGAAAATCCAGCCACAAGCTGGCACCGGCCCACTCCACCGTCATGCGCGAGGCAGACGGGTCCAGCTGCATCGGTGACCCGGGTGGCATGCAGTGCAAACTCAATATGGCCGTCTGCCGGTCAAGGCTTGGCCAAGCGGGCAAGGGCAAGTCCACAGCATGACGCGCCAAGGTCGTCAAGGCTTGGGCTTCGCTGCCACTGAGGCGGGGAATTTTCAATGTTCGTTCTGGCACAAAAATATCCGTTTAAAAATCAAGGGCAAGAGGCAAACGCCTCAACAGTCACCGCTTCATTGGCCGGTGAGGCCTCCAGCGTCACGCGCCAAAGCGCATCGCACGCCAAAGCCAGCGCCATCTGACGCGCCAGGTCCGATACGGCCCGAGCCAAGGTTTGGTAGGACGACTCTTCGCTGCAGCACACATCGGCCACCCAGGCACCAGCGTCCTCGTAAAGCGCCACACTGACACCGGGCATCAGGCTCTCGTCCAGCGTGATCCGCGCTTCGCGTCGTCCTCCCGGCCCTTCCCCGACCAGCAATTGACTCATGGCGTCTTGCAACACCGACATCATGGCGGCTTGCGCAGAGGCATCACTGGCCAACTCGGAAACAAGGGGTGCCTTGGGCACAGCGCCCAGCAAATCAAACGGCCCACCCAAGCCCCGAGCCGTTGCCGACGCGTCTTGGGCGGGTGGTGTTTGGGCCAAGGCTTGGCCGAAACGCGCCGCAGCCTGTGGATCGGCATCATGGGGTGACTGTTGCATCGTGCCGCCGCCATGCAAGTCAGCATGGGGACCCGTGCGCACACCAAGCTGGACGGATTGCTCAGCCATGGTCATTCTCCTCGCCGGGAGAGCGCAAGCGCATCTGACCGGCCACTTCCTCAAGCTCCAGTTCCTCGCGCCGCTCACGCTCACGCGCCACCTCAGCATGGAAGTTTTCGGCCACTTCGATGAATTTGTTTTTCGCTGCCGTCGCCTGTCGGTGTTGGTCCGTGGCGACGGCATAGTGTTGCTGGGCTGCTTCGTGCTCGGTCGAGGCCTGTTCCAGACTGACGGCCAAATTCGCCTCCGTGGTGCGCAATGCGGCCACATCCTCTTGCACCGACAAGATCTCGCGTGGCTTGACCATGCGCGAACACAACTCGTCATACCAACGCACTTCGTCTTGCTGCGCTTGCACACGAAACACCTGCAAGGTGTCTTGCGCCTTGATCTGACGATGGTGCGCCTGTTGCAAATCGAGCCGCGTGCGCAACATGTTTTTTTCCGCTTTCTGTTCGCGGAAATTTTTAATGAACAACAACTCATCGACGACGGCCATAACCCCCCCTTAACGGCGCGCAGCCGTCAGTTGCGCAAGCCCATCCACCGCTTGCGAAAAGCCAGTGAGCTCATCCGTGCGCTGCCGCAAGAAGCCTCGGATCGCATCAACCTTGTCAATGGCCTCATCGGTGGTGGCATCGCTGCCGCGCTTGTATTCACCGATCTTGACCAGCAACTCAACCTCGTTGTACTTGGCCATCAACTCCCGCATGCGACCTGCCGACGCCTTGTGATCGGCCGCAATCACGTTGTTTTGCACGCGGCTGGCTGAAGCGAGCACATCAATTGCCGGGTAATGGTTGGCCGAAGCCAGTGCGCGCGACAACACAATGTGCCCGTCCAAAATAGAACGGGTTTCATCGGCCACCGGCTCGGTCATGTCATCGCCCTCCACCAGCACGGTGTAAAGCGCCGTGATGGAGCCTTTGTCGTTCATGCCGACACGCTCCATCAATTTGGGCAACGTGGCGAACACGGATGGCGGATAACCCCGACGCGTTGGCGGCTCACCGGCGGCCAATCCGATCTCACGCTGCGCTCGCGCAAACCGCGTCACCGAATCCATCAGGAACAGCACTTTCTGGCCTTGGTCACGGAAATATTCGGCGATCGCTGTGGCCACATAGGCCGCCTTGGCACGCTCCATCGATGATTTGTCGGACGTGGCACAGACGATGACCGCCCGCTTGCGCCCCTCCTCGCCCAGTTCGTGCTCAATGAATTCGCGCACCTCTCGACCACGCTCACCGATCAGCGCAATCACGGTCACATCCACTTGCGCGCCCTTGACCAGCATCCCCATCAAGGTGGATTTGCCGCCGCCAGCCGCTGCAAAAATGCCCATGCGCTGCCCCTCACCGCAAGTGAGCAGCCCATCGATCGCGCGCACCCCCAAGGGCAAGGGGTCTTTGATCACGCGCCGTGTCAGCGGATCTGGCGCTTCCGCAAACACTGGATAAAAACGATCGGCTTCCAAAGGGCCACGTTCTTTGAAATCCAGGGGCTGACCCAAACCATCCAGCACCCGCCCCAGCAAGCCAGGGCCCACCGGCACCATGTGCGAACGGCCTGTCGGTATGACCTCAGTGGCCGCTGAGATGCCGTACATGTCCCCCAACGGGGTCAGCAAAGCGGCATCGCGTGCAAAGCCCACCACCTCGGCCTTCATCTCGGCATCCTCACCGGGTTGGCGCAAGATACAGACCTCGCCAATCTTCACCGAAGGCACGACCGCCTTGATGATGGTCCCAATCACTTGCGTCACGCGACCGGTGATGGCCAGCGTGGGCGTGTCTTCAACCGCCAGCTGCATCATGTCGAGCACGTAATCAAAACTTTTCACGTCATCGCCTTTGTTCAAACCGCCATCCACTGCATGCGTTCGCGCAGACCCAGAATCTGGTCCGCATGACGCACCAACGGCTCTGTACGCTGCTCGACACGGTCCAGCAGCCTGTACGTTGTGTACAAGGATTTGGTCGCGCTGACCATGGACGCAGCCGCCTCGGCGTTGCCACCCAAGGCCACAAGACCTTGGCCCACGTAGTTCTCCACACCGCGTCGGACCGCTGCAACACCGACGTCGAAAGTGCCATCCGCAACACCGTGCGCCTTTCCACGTGCGCTTTCGCCCTGCGCGTCGCTGCGCGCCTGCGTCTTGTCGCTGATGGCCTGACTCAACTGCGTCAGGTCCTGCTGCAAATCCAGATAGGACTGACTCAGGCCGGTGATCAGCTGCTGCTTTTTTTCAGCATCGGCTGGCGTGGCCTGACCTTGTTCGGCCAAGGCCAGATACGCATCACACAACTTCTCGAAATGGGCTGGCATTTTGGCCAGGTCGTAATTCTTGTACTGCGCCTCTGTGCCCTTTTTATCCTGATCGAGCTTGATGGCCACCGCCATCGCCCCCAGGCTCATGCCGATGCAGGCCATGGGAATCGCCACAGCCTTGCCCATGGCCATGCCCGTGACCCCCACGGCGGAGAACGTGATGACCTTGAGGGCGCTGTTGAGGACCAGACTCCACTTGCGGGCCTTGTCCTTGATGGCGTTGGGATCGACCGCTTCGTTGCGTGCCTTGGCCGAAGCCGTCATGCGATTGCAAATCAAATTGCCAATGGCGTCCGCGCCCAGTGGCTGTTCGGCATAGGGCAATTCGGCACTGGGGTTGTCCATGCGCGTCTGTTTGTTTTTCATGTCCTTGTACGCGCAACGCATGTCCGCGGCAGATTTGACAGCCATGAGGCTGGCAGCCCCCAGCGCTATGGCAGGGCCGACCCCACCGGTGGTCACGGTGAAAAAAGTGAACAAAGCCACCGTCCCCAATCCAGCCGCCAGCGCTCCTGCTTTTTGCCAATACGCGCGTTTGGCGGGGTACACATTGGCCTTCTCGGCCTTGGCAAGCGATGCGGCCTGCTTGTCTTTGCACTCGGTCACCTGCTGCTTGAGTGCCTTGAACTGCTCACCCACGCTCGCCAGCGTGATGGCGACCTCTGGGGCCGCGTGCGCTTGTGGCAAGGCCTGCGCGACAGGTGGGGATGTGGCTGGTGCAGCCACCGCGCTATGGGCAGACGGCATGGCTACATCCAATCGGGGCAAGGTCATGTGCGCAGGCGCAAAAGACACCGATCTTGGGCGGGCAGGCACGCCGACCTGTGCGCGGTCGGGCAAGGACAACGGTACAGTGCTGATGGGTACGGAATGGCGAGAAACTTGGGGGCACATGGTGCTATGAGTTCACTGAAATTTCAAAGGATTTGATCCAGCAACTGCTGTGCCATTTCTCGCACAAGGGGATTGGCCCCCGTCACGGCATCCAGTTCGATGGCCGCTCTCAAAGCGTCTTGTGCCTCAGCCTCATGCCCCAGCGCCAACAGGCATTCCCCCAGACGAAATACGCAGGCACCATCGCTGGGCTCCAAGGCATGGGCCGACGCAAAATACCCGATGGCCTCTTGCAATTGGCCCAGTTGCTGAAAACACAGTGCAAAACCGAACAGGTATTGGGCATCCAGCGGGCGATGTTCAACCAGTTGAACAAAGACATCCAGGGCCTCCTGCGGCTGTGCACGGCGCAACGCATCCAAAGCTTGTTCGTGCAAGGCCTGCCATTGCGCTGGTGTGCGTGTTTCAGCATCCTCATCGATGCCGTCGATGGGCCACACCGACAAAACCCGCTGCATGGCCGCATCGGTCTTCACCAATGCAGTTGCCAGCGAGTCTTGCTGCGCTGAAGACAGGTTGCGCACAATGTCTTCGATCACACCCGGCTTCCCAAAATTTTCTGAAACGATTTCTCCAGGGCTTCCAGCTGTTTATCCATACTGGCTTGGACCACGCCGATCTCGCTCTCCAAAATGGCCCCATCCCCCTTGATTCGGGGATCTGCCACGATGTCGAGCATGCCCACGCCAGGGAAGCGCTCCAGGAGTTCATTGGCTCGCGCACGCACATGGTCCACATGCTCGGCAGACAAGCGCATGGTCAGCTGCTTTTGATTGCGCATCACCGCCAAACCACTGCGCACCACGGCCATGACACGCTCTTCATCACTGAAATCATCGATCACTCTGCGCACCGACTGCATGACCAGTTTGACCACACGCTGCTCCATGCCTGCAAAGTAATCCACGGTCCTGCCTGCCACATCGATCATGCGATCGATCTGCTCAAACTGGACCATTTCCTGGCCCTCAGCGTAACCGCGCTCTTTTTCAGACTCATAAAACCGACCTGCCTCGCCGCGAATGCGCTCAGCCTCTTCGTGGGCCTGCGCCAACACAGCTTGCGCCTGGTGCCAGACGGCGACGTCGTTCGCTTGCAGCACCCAACTGGCCGGGTCTGGTCGCATCATGGACACATCTTGTGCCTTGAACTGAACGAATCCATTCATGCTGGCTCTCCACTGAGCGTCACTGACCACTGCTTGTCCCACTGGGGGCTCCATTGCTGAACCACGGCGGCATAGGCCTGCGTCACGTGCTGCGTCAGTGACTGCATCTGGGCGGCATCGGGCGCTGGCATGGCCAACGCAAATACATCGGGTGTCTGCACTGGCAACTTGAGCCACAAGCGCTGACCAATGCTGCGCGGCAGTCCCAAACAAATGCTCACCAGCGCATCCCAGCCACTTCGCCAAATCAGCTGCGGCCATTCAGCCACCGCCTGTTGCTGCAAGGCCGACTCCGTGGCCAAGGCCGAGGGCATGGCCCCCTCAAAGGGACTGAACACCCAGGACCAGTGCGCTTGACGAACATGGCCGTCCAATGCGTTCAAGTCCTCACGCAAAACCAACTTGCGCAACGCTGCGCTGGCACTGCGCAGCCCCAGCCACCAGGCCAGGTCGCGGATCACATCGTGCGGCAACAACGCGACGCGGTGCAAAGGCTGTGCGGTGTCCAGCCCGTCAAGATCTGGCAAACCCAGGGTTTGTGCAATCGCACGCGACACACGCTCCGCTGGTGCATCCACCCCGGCCAGCATGGCTGGCTTCAAGCTGACCAGACGCTCCGGCTCTGTGTATTGGGAGGGCAAATAAGCGAATTCAAAAATGCAACGGGCTGCCTCCAGCGACAAGCCCTGCAAAGATGAGCCCTGCGTCATCCTTGCCCCCCAGCCGCAGCCTGCGCTGCTTGACGAGGCTGCCAGATGAAGCGCCACACCAGATAAGCGGACAAAGCCAACAACACCAGCGCCAAGGCCAACACACCACCGAACAGCCCTTGCGCCATGCCCACGGAATCGACCGCCATTTGCATGCCCATATAACCCACCAACACCGTCGATGTTTTCTTCAAAGGCATGCTGGGCACGAGCACCACAGAGACACGCTCCAGGGACAAGCCGGGAATGCTGTTGACCACCAAACGCCGCACCTGCGGCTGCAACAAATCCAAATCGGAATCGGGCAAGTGCTTGATGAACACCGCCGCAGACGCCGGCTGGTCACGATCGCTGCCGCTGCCGCGCTCGGGCAACACCAGGTGAACCCGTGCAAACAAAACCCCGTCAATGTGCGACAACGTGCCCGACAGGTCTTGCGACAGCGCATTCAAGTAACGCGCGCGCTCTTCGATAGGCGAAGAGATCAAGCCGTCCTTGCGAAAGACCTGACCCATGCCATTGAAATGTTCGCGCGGCAAACCCCGCTCACGCAAAATATCCACCGCCTGCGCGGCTTGTTCTTGAGGCACACGCACACCCACCATGCCCTCCTTGCCTGGGACCTTGCTCGCCCGCACCTGGTTGTTGATCAATGCGGCAATGACCTCATTGGCATCGGCTTCCGGGATGGTGCTGAGCAATTCCACTTGCCCCCCGCAGGCCGTCAACAGCGCCGTCAGCGCACATGCCAGCCCAAAGGCCAGGCGTCGAATCAGAAAGGACATCATGCTCATTGTGTTTTCAGGACCTGGTCGAGGTTTTGGGTCATTTTGCTGACCCCTTTGTTGATCAATTCGTATTGCATGCTCGCTTGCATGATGCTCAACTGCAGGCGCATGGCATCCGCCACCCCCAGCTCCGTCCCGGTCAGCATGTTCTGGGCCTGCGTGAAGCGTTGCCCAAGATCGTCCGAGGCCGATTGCAGCCCCGACAAAATGGCATCCCCAATCCCCGCCTTGTCTGCACCCTGAGTTGACACCACCGTATCGAGGCGGGGCATGACCGCCGCCTCGGGTGGGTGCATGGCTGCGGCAAAACGGTCGATGTCTGACCTCAGCGCCTGATCACGCAAGGCAGCAGGGGCAGAAACAGCGGCGCCCGTGGGCGCAGCAGTCTGGGCAAGCACAGCTTCAATCATGTCGAAGGCTCCTGAAAAGGGGTCAATAAAGTGTTTTGATTCGTCAAACCCAACATGTCTTTGGCCATGGCATGGGCATGCGGGTGATAAGGCATGGCCAACACCGCCTGCATGGTCTGACGGCTATCGGCGGTGCGGCGTGCCATGTGCTGGGCAAAACCCAAAAAGGCCGTCAACAAAGTCAGGTCATCGGAGTGCGCCGTTGGGCCATGCTCTGGGGCTTGCGCTGCACACTGGCAGCCTTGCTGCAACACGCGCACAGCCTCATCGGCTTGGCCACGGTTCAACCAGACCGCGACCTGTCCGATCCATGGAAAGTCACGCCCGGGCCGCAACACCGCCAAGGCTTCAAACAAGGCCAGGGCATCCACATGCAGTCGCGCACCAGCGCCCACCATGCCGACTTCTGTCAGCAAGTGAATGTCGTCTGCGCTCAGAAATTCAGTGGCTGGCACGTTGGATCAGGACCTGAACAGCTTCGGCCCTTGCCTGCAGTTGTTTGTACAAAGGCAGCACCATGGCACTGCTGGGCAAAGCACTCAAAATCGCATCGGCCGCATCAGGCTGCTGCACATCAAGGAACGCTTGCGCCAACGCCAAGGCATGCGTCGTCTTGTCTTCGAGTGCTGCACTTTGCAAAGCCAGGGCATGCAACAGGACCGCCTCCATGGTGTCCCCATGACCACTCAGCGCATGCCCCATGCCCGACAGATAGTCCACATGCGAAGGCAAATGCTGCAACAACACGGCAAACACCACATGCGCATCCAAGTATTGCTGGGCATGCAAGGCCCGCACGCCCAAGACGTACAACACATCCAGTGCCTCTTCGCTCAACGGGCGATCCGGCACCGGGGTGTTGTTCCAAAATTCGGTCAATTCCTGGCCTTGGGAAATCAGGTCCTGAAAAGACGCAGACACCTTTCCCAACGGCGTATGAAGGGTTTCAGTCATCAAGATCCTTAAATGTTTTGAATGATGGCTCTGTCAGTGGATTGCTCTTGGTCAACAGCGGCTTTGTAGTTGTCCATAACCCGCTTCATGGCCTCTTTCATGTCCTGTGCCAGCTCATCTTGCGCCGCCAAATTGGCAGCCGCCAGGGTGGCTTTCGCCTCCAACTCTTTGCCTTGCGCTTCAGCCTCATCGGCATCCTGCTTGAAACTGGCAGCGATCAGGCCCCCTGCACCAGTGATCATCGACCCAGCGGACTGGGCCAACTCCGTGCTCACGCGTGCGCGGGCATTATGGAAATCTGCACGTCCCGATGCACGCGCTGCAGCCTGCGCCTGCGCTGCATCGGCGTCCACATCTGCACTCAATCTGCTCGACCCCGCATCGGAAGCGCGTTGTGCAGTTGTGGAATGAGCGCTTGAATTCCTGGGTCCACCACCAGACTGCTTGAGCAAGTCATCAAAGCTATTGATATCGTCGATATCCGAACTCAGCCTGTTCATCCCCGCATCGGAAGAACTACGTACTTTGGTGGCATTCGTGTTGGCTCGTCTGAGGTCCACCTTGACTTCATCAAGGCCCACATCCGAATTCATTCCGCCCATCCCCGCATCGGATAAGCTGCGTGCTTTGGTGACATCAGGGCTTGCATTGCTGGGTCGACGGGCCTGCTGGAGCAAATCATCAATGCCATCGGGCTCGCCAACATTCGATGCCGTTTTGATGACATCGGTGTTCTGTGCAGTTGCCGCGGCGTCTTTGAGTTTGATTTCAGCGCTCGCTTTATTGGACTCACGCAACGACATCACACCGCCAGCGAGCCCCACAGCACCACTCCCAACCTGGAACCATCCTTGGATCATTGCTGCCTTATGGTTGCTTTCAGCGGCATCCCGCATTTTTCCCGCCTGGTCTTTCATGGCAGACACCTGCGTCTTGAGCTCGGCCACCTTGCCCTCGGTCGCGTTCTTTCTCAACTGTCGGAAAACACCCGACATCATGATTTCCATGCGCGCCAGCAGGTCAACCATGTTGCCGCCGTAATCGGTCAGCTCGTCCGGCGCGCCACTGGCTTTGGCCGTGGCCATGGCCGACACTGCACTGAAGGAACGCTTGACCGTTGGATTGAGCATGGATGTCGCGGCATCGATTTGCTGCAAATCTTCGGGCGTGGCTTCGCCTGTGACAGCTGCGCTCTCAGTGGTGGGCATGGGCTCGACACCTGTGCGCACAGAAGGTGTATAGGGTGTTCGCGAACGGTCAATGGGCAGTGTCATGTGTGTGATCAGTCATCAAAATGGTCAAGCGTGGCATCAGGCCTTCGTGGACCTGGGCGGGGTGGTCATGGCCATGAAAGCGTCGATTAATTTCTGCGAATTGCCAAAATCAGCCACTAGCTCGACGGCGGATTCCAGCACGGCCTTGAAAGCATCCGAGTTCGTGATGTCGGTCAATTTGAATACGTAATCCTTATCTCCGAATTTTGTTGCCATGTCATCCCAAATGGTCTTGACGTTCGCGAACGTCAAACCCTTGAACTTCCCCGCGACGATGCCAACGCCAAGGGTCAGGCCAGCGGTTCCGGCCAGGCTCACGAACGAGCCGAATGCCTCTGCGTTTTTGGCGGGCACGTTAAGCAACACCGCGGCATCCGCGGCGAAATCACCCAACAGTGAAAAGTCAATCTTGTTCCAAGTCCCGTTGATGACATTCGCGGCCACATTGACCCCCACGAGCGCGGCGGAACCCACGGCGTCCCCCCACTTCGCACTCACCTTCGGGTCAACACCCAAGGTCAGCATGGCCAACTCGGCCCCCCTTTGAATCATGTCAGTCAAGCCAGAGGAGTTGGCGATACCGGCGATCACCGGGCCGACGGCTGGCACGATCGCCTGCAAGGCCGCGAAATTGCCCCCCATGGCGCAGGCAATGGCCCCACCGACTGTCACGGCACTCGTCAGCACCACACCCGGGTTATTCATGCAATACGTGATGGGCCCCTGCAAGACACGGGCGAAAGCTTCCAGGCTGAAGGCCTTGGCGCAGATGGCCACCCGGCGGTCCACGCGCATTTCGCGCAACATGGCAGCGCGGTCCAGCGTGGCATCGGCTTTCTGGCGTGCTGTGCCCACCATGTTTTCTTCGGCAGGTGTCGAACCCTTGGTGGCCGAGGCTGCTTTGGGATTTGGCGCAGCCAGCACAGGCTTGCCGGCCGTGGTGTTGCCCTGCCCCACCGCCTGGCCGATCTCGGCAGGCACGGTGCCGGTCGTGCCACTGGCAGCACCCGCAGCAGTTGTGCGCTGCGTGCCTGTGCTGCCCTGCGTGGTCTGCGTCCCGGTCGCCTGCGGCGGGTAAGAAGGACCTGTCGATGTTGTGATCGTTGTCATGCGCCGTGTTTCTGTTTTTTAGCCAAACACGGCGTTGTACAAACCGCGCACAGTCCGTCCAGCCGTTTCCGCAGCATCGTTCGCAGCCCGTCCAACCGTTTCCGCAGCATCGCTCGCAGCCTGTCCAGCCGCTTTCGCACCATCTGCTATCGCAATAATTGCCAATGTCTCTAATATCGGGCCTTGCTTTGCCGGGTCACGCAGTTGCGCCTCCCCCCGGGGAGAGGGCCCTAGCACGTTCGGCTTGATTGGATTCGTCGACGATCGGCCAGTCCGCTGGCCAATTTCATCGGGCAACGGTCCTGTCGCGCCATCGACCCAGCTTGCGGTCTTAGATGGTGCTTTCGTTGACGAAACATCCTGCGCGCGGGCCGACGGTGGTGGCGTGTATGACGTTGGAGAGCTGCTGGAAATGGATGTCATTTTTTTTCCCCTTCGTGGGCTTAATCAATGTTGTTCTCTCTTTTCTTCCTATGTTCAAGGTAGGAAGGACCTGTCGATGTTGTGATCGTTGTCATGCGCCGTGTTTCTGTTTTTCAGCCATCAGTGCTACTTCAAGAGAAACGCCAGCATGGTCAACGCATTGGTTATCTTTGCCAGTGCCGGCACAGCCCCGCCTTGCGGAACTGCTGGCGCATTACCTGCAGTCTTGGGGAGCAAATCTTTCAGATCACCAAACAAGATGATTCCCACCTTTGTCAACACTTCGGGGAGCTTCATTTGGGGCTGTACAGAACCTGCCATGTTGCCCAGCTTGATCATTGTCTGATCATGAGAACCGCTCCCGACCGTGGGCTGGGAATTCGGATTGATCTGGTTGAGGCCACCTCCCCTCTGGGCTTGGTCAGCGCGATTCTCTGCAAGGTGACTGCGTGCCTCTTTGATCGCCTCTTTCAACTCCGGTGAAGCGTACTGCACTAACTTCTCCATGAACTTCGCCACCATGGCATCCTGTTTCGGGGTCGCATCACGAATCCGCCCACCCACCACCCTGGTCCAGGCCGATGGATCTAACAAGCGAGGTTGGTTTGGATTCGTCGACGGACCCTGACCGATCCGCTGACCAATTTCGGCAGGTAACTGCCCTGTCGCGCCAGGGGTCCAGCTTGCGGTCTTAGATGGGTCTTGCGTTGGCGAGACACCTTGCGCACCGGGGGCCGACGGTGGTGGCATGTATGACGTTGGAGAACGGCTGGAAATGGATGTCATTTTTCAGGCTCTTTCGCGGGTTTAAACAATGTTGTTCACGATGGTCTTTTGGGATTGACCGTGGTGGTTGATGATTTCAGACAGGCGTTCTTGTCCCTCGGACATCCGCTGAAGGGCATCACTGAGTGCTTCGTAATACATCAGGGCCATCTGCTGGCCCTTGAGCACCAGGGCTTGCAATTCCTTGTTGTCAGCCCGTGCCTTTTCGGCATCGCGGCGGTCATCGGCGGCACTCATGCCCACAAAGGCCGTGCCGATGCTGGCCGCAGTGCCGGCCGTTTGGGTGATGGCATTGAGTTTGGTGGCCATGGTGCCCATCTTGGATGCACCCAACGTGGCCGAAGACCCGCCCACCTTGAGCAAGGCCGCCCCCGCCTGGGACATGGCACCCAATGACACCAGCGTCATCGCGACGCCCACGGCGAGATCGGTCCACTTCATCCATTCTTTGGCCGTTTCCTCGTCAGCGCCACTCTTGGTGGCAATGACCTTGGCCAGGTAGCCAATGCTCAGCTCGAACCCCATGCCGTCGGGATGGCCCGACAGTTTCATGATGTCATTGATCAGACTGCCGGCGCTCTGCACGATGCTGTAGATCGCCATCGGCAACAGCACCGGCCCCAGCGTGCCCCCCGAAGCCACCGTGGCGACGACTGCACCCACCAACAAAAGCGCCTTGCCAGCGATGTTCAACACGGAGCCCCAGAAATCCTTGTTGTCTGCGCTGGAGAGTTTGGCCGCGGCTTCCCGGATTTTGTCCATCCGTCCCTTGGCCAGTGCGTCACCCACTTTGGCGTTGCTCTTGATCATCTCCGACAAGGCATCTTGTGTGAGGGCTTCGCCTTTGCCAAAGAACATCGGCAACAGGCTTTGCAAATTCTCCAGAATGTCGTCCACATCCACCTTGGGCGCGTCCAGCTGCGGCGTGCCCGAGACCAGGGAAAAGGCACTCAACTGCTCCGAGGGCACAGGCACAGTCCCGCCCACCACCGCACCAGCAGTCGTGGCCACAGTGGCTGCAGGCTCCGCGCCACCGGTCGCCACATAAGTGGTGGTGTAGCTGCCTCCGGCTGTTGAACCAACGGTGCGCATCGACTTGGACCTTTTCTCGTTCTGTGGTTCAGGACTCAGGACTTGGCGGCTGCAAGGCGCGCGGCACGCAAGGCCATCAGCTTGAGCATGGCATCGGCTTTTTGTTTGAGCGCCTGGTGTTCAGGCGCCTTGCAGCGCTGCACCACTTCGGCCATCAAAGTCTGTGCGTCGGCCAGATCGCCCTGGCCTGCCAAACATTCGGCCATGTGAAAAGCCGGCACCGGATCTTCCACGTCCAGCGCAATGCACAGGGTGTAGGCGGCAATCGCTTCGTCCCATTTTTTGAGCATTTGCAGACAGGCCCCCAGGCCCAGCGTGTAGCGGCGTTCATAGGGGTCGGTCATGCCCAGGTAAGCAAAGAACTTGGCGGCCTCTTCAAAACGGTCGGTACTGTAAAGGCGGTAAGCAGCGGCATACAGCGCCTCGAATTGCTCGTCGCTGATGCCCGCCAGGTCGCCCAGGGTACCGCCTTCGCTGAAATGCGCGGCAACGCGTTCGCTGATGGCAGCGAGGTCTTCGGCCGACAAGCTGTCGGGGTCGTTTTGAGTGTGGGTCATATTGGTTTTTCCTTCAAATTCACATCTTGTTGACAACGCCAGTCGCACCTTCGTTGAACTTCTTGGTCAAGGTGCTCAGCAAGTTGTTGAGCTGGTCGATCTGGTTGGTGAGCCTCTGGATGTCGATCTGGTCTCGCGTGTTCAGGCTGCCGATCTTTTCCTGCTCGTTTTTGATGGCCACTTCCAAAGCCTCAATGTCAGACTTTTTGAAGTCACCCGAGCGGATGCGTGCGACATCCGCGTCGGTCAATGTGCCATTGGCCGAGCCGACTTCACAAAACGTGTCCACAGAGGCCATGTACTGCTGCCCGTCAGCCGACAGCTCGGATCGCCAAGTCGAGGCATCAAGAGTTGCAGCACTGGTGTCTGAACTGGTCGTATTTGTTGTTGCGGCTTTGCTTTCCGCCTGTTCGGCCTGGTAGCTGTAGTAGGCTTTGGAAGCATTAAGAAGACGCTCAGACTTGTAAGTCCAATTGCTGTCAACTTTGAGATGAACCAACATCATTTCTTGCTCAGAAAGGGTCTTCGGTGGCTCATATCCGGCATCGTGCCAAACCTTGACGTACTTTTCCCGAATGCTGGCATCCAGCACAGGATTACCTTTTCCTCCGTCCGACTTCAGATATTTCAGTTCAGCATCGGTGAGGTTTGCATCCAGATAATCGTTGACATTCTCCCAAACAGTCCACTTAGCGTCTCCTGACAAGTCTTCGTACGCCCCATATTTGCTGCTGGTCTTCTTCTCAACTGCTGTCGTATCAGACTTGGCCTGGGTCGTCAGCTCGTGATCCAGTGAACTCTCGTCCCATTGGTCCGAAGACACCTTGTCTTTGACGCCCTTGGCATCGCGGATCGCGGTGTCGTCCTTGTCATCCGCACCAAACTCCGCCTTCAAGCGGGCCAGCGCCTTGAACTGTTCACCAAAGCCCTCCAGCTTCTTGGTGCGCGCATCGGTTTCTGCCAATTTTTGCTTGAACTGCACCTCCTTGGCGTCCAGGCTGCGCATCAAGACCAGGGACATGAGGTCAGAGAGGTCCATCTTGTCCAGCTGCTGGGCTGAAAAATCGCCGATGCCCTGCGTGAAGGTGAAGTTAACCGGACGGTTGCCTTGTGCATTGATGTTGTTCATGCGCTGCTCTCTGAAAAATCAAACCATTTGACGAACACGGCGTGTTCGGCCAAGCAATGAGGGATGCACCAGCGTGGGCGGTGCCAGCAACTGGGCGAGTTGCTCTTGAGCCAGTCTTTCAGCATCCGCCATGTCTGTGCCACCGATCTGCTTTTCCAGCCAGGCAAAAAAAGCGCCCTCGTCTTGCACGCCCAGCTCGCGCAGTTTTTGACGAACAGGATTGGCCATCAGTTGACGCAGCTTTTCGCTGCCCTCTTTCGACTGCGCGATCAACCGGGCATTCTCTTGAAGAAACGCTTCGGTGCTCGGATTGAAATTTCCGTCCATCGTGTGCTCGCTGATGCTTGTGAACAATGACTCGATGGTAGTGAGCAGCGCTGCAAAACAAAGGCTTGAACTCCGACAAATTCCGACGAATACCGACATTGCAGCCAGGCCACTTTGGCACTTACGACAAATTACGACATTTCCATTTCACGCCCAATCAAAATTTGTGACGCAAGAAAAATTAATGCATTTTTTAGGTCGTTTATGAATTTGTTTTGAATTCTTTGGAACTTATTTTTCAAATAAAAGAGGCATTCGCTTGAGGATGTGCAGACATCGATAATTGTCCGGCGTTCATTCCGAATGCGTGGCGTTTTTGGCTCATTCACTTTTCTGGTTTGCATCCCGCCGATGATCGATTCACCAGTTCACGCAGGGACACACCTGCACACACACCACAACTCGGGCCCATTGGCAGGCCTGGGGCAGATGGCGTCTGGATTGTTCGAAGGCCAGCCGGTGGTTCAACTCGACCACGCTTCGGTGTTGGCCGATGCAGCCGACGAATTGACGCAGCAGTTCTCCACCAAGGTGGAAGAAAAAACACTGCGTGAACGACGCTTGGGCACACCAGGCAAGTCGCCCGCTTTGACGCGCGCCCAAATTCAGGCCCTGCTGCAAGCGCTGCACAACGGTGGGCAAAACGACGACCAACGCCACGAGGACTTGCTGGCCTTGGGCCGGCGCATTTTGCGCAACCCCCAGCACGCCCGACAAGAAGTGGCGCGCCAAGGGGGTCAGGCTTCCGAGCAATACCTGACCCTGCTGGAGCTGGCCGAACTGCTGCAAGACGGCTCATTGGGTGACGATGCCGGTGGGCGTGCACTGGATGCCGTGATGGACGCGGCCGCAGAGCTGGACACCGAACGCGGCGATGCCATCTGGGCTGACATCAACACCGTTCAGGCGGCGCAAGCCCATGCTGCGCAGACCCTGGACCCCACCGACGCCCAGACCTTTCGACAAACCTACCGTGACACGGTGCTGGGCGCCACCGACCTGAACAGCACCTTGAAGCTGGTGCTGGAAAGCCACAAAGAGCGCAAGGGCGCCAGCTTCACCCAAGTGATGGGTGACATGGTCAATGCACTGGGCATGGACCTGGCAGCCGCGCGACCCTCGCGCGATCCTGTTCGCCTGCAATCTTTGGTCAGCGACCTTTACCAATTGGGCGTGGTGGCGGCCGTGATCGACACCTGCGATGCGTTGGGCCAAGAGCTGCAGACGCAATTTGGCACCCCGGCATTGACGGCCAGCGCACTCACGGCGGATCTGGCGGGCCTGAGCAGCGAACGCTGGGTGGACGCCTCACGCTTTGAGAGCATGGCACGTCAACACCGATGCGACGCCCCAGCGTCGTGCAAGGTGGCTTTCCTGGCGGGCATTCGCAATGCACTCAAGGCACTGCCCTTGCAGATTTTTTCATCGACCGATTCACGACAGTCCATCCTGGATGCCTCGCAATTGGCCCTGGACCGTGCGATCGATCTGGAAGCCGAGGAGGAGTGACGATGGAACGTTGGAATCTGGCTGTCACCGACTTCGGGGTGTCCATGGGTATGCCCACACTGGCGCTCGATGACCGCGGTTGCGCCACTTTGAAAATTGGCGAGGAATTGTGGACTATGCAAGCGGTGGACGATGGTCAATCGCTGTTGCTGGTGCACACCATCGGTGTGCCGTTTTGCACCGCTGCGCAGCTGGAGTCGGCCTTGATCGCCTGCCATGCCCACATGCAACCCGCGCATGCCCCCGGCACGCTCAGATTAGGGGCCAACGGCCAGGGTGCCGCGGCCCAATGGTCAGGTTGTTTGCGATTGACAACGACCACGAGCAGCCAAGCCTTGGCACAAGGCATCGGCACGCTGCGCCAATGGCTGGCCGAGTGTGCACGTGCGGCCAAGGTCGCGGGGAGTTATTGATGGCAACCGTCGGTCAAACGGGCAGCGCCTATGGTCTGAACATGGGGTTCATTCCCATGGAAGACCAGTCGAGCGTGCGCTCTGACACCTTGCCTGCACAGCGCAAGATGTCTCCACCCGATCTGGGGTTTCAACCTCAGGTGGATTTGCTGCTTGAACAGCCCAACGCCGAGTCGGCACTGGAACATTGGACGCGACTGGAGTTGGATGATCCGAGTTTGCTCGAACCTGGTGAGTTCGAAGATGTGCTGTCGCAGGCGCTCAAAACCGTCAAACTGGCGCTGCGCAGTGCCTCGGGCGATCAGGCCAACACGCTCAAGCGCATGGACCGACTGGGCAGCGAAGTGCTGGAGATGCGCGACATGTGCGATGCCATGAGGAGAGCACTGTATGCAGGCTGACACATTTCAAGCGCCCATGCCCGCTCGCCAGTCCCAAGTGCTGGCCTTGCTTGGCCATTTTTATCTGAAACAGGGCTTTGCCCAGCGGGCTATGACGGTTTTCTCTGCATTGGAAATTCTGGATCCCGACAACATCCTTCATGTTCGCGCTCATGCTGTGGCCTGCCGCAGGGCAGGCCGTATGGAGCAGGCGCTGGCCTGTCTGGACAAGCTGGCACTGCGCGGTCAGATCAACACGCCCTACCATTTGCTGCGTGCGCAGGTTCTGCAAGGCCTTGCACGAACCCATGAAGCCGAGCAAGCCATGCGCGCCTACCTGCAAGCGCGCGCGCAGCAGAGCACAACCGTGGGTGCGACCTCATGATGGGTTTGATTCAGCGATTTTTCCAGCGCCTGGCCATGGCCGCGGCGGCACGCAACGACGTGGTTCTGGCGGTGATGTTGGTGGCCATCATTTTCATGATGATCTTGCCGCTGCCGACCCTTGTGGTGGACATACTGATTGCCGTGAACATGACGCTCTCGGGTGTGCTCTTGATGGTCGCCATGTACCTGCCATCGCCACTGGCTTTCTCATCGTTCCCATCGGTCTTGTTGGTCACGACACTTTTCCGCCTGGGCATCTCGATCGCCACCACCCGCTTGATCTTGCTGCAAGGCGATGCCGGTCACATCATCGACACCTTTGGCAACTTCGTGGTGGGCGGCAACTTGGTGGTGGGTCTGGTGGTCTTCCTGATTCTGACCATCGTGCAGTTCGTGGTGATCACCAAAGGTGCCGAGCGGGTGGCCGAGGTGGCAGCCCGCTTCTCGCTGGACGCCATGCCGGGCAAGCAAATGTCCATCGACGGTGACATGCGCGCCGGCACGATTGACATGGATGAAGCCAAGCGCCGACGCAACATCGTGGAAAAGGAAAGCCAGCTTTACGGCTCGATGGACGGCGCCATGAAATTCGTCAAGGGCGATGCGATCGCTGGACTGATCATCGTGACGGTCAACCTGCTGGGCGGCATGATGATTGGTGTTTTGCAGCGCAACATGAGCGCAGCCAAAGCGATTCAGACCTACTCCATTTTGTCAATCGGTGACGGTTTGATTGCCCAGATTCCGGCCCTGTTCATCTCGATTTGTGCGGGCATCATGGTGACGCGGGTGCAGTCCAGCGACGGCGAGGTCTCCAACGTGGGCCGCGACATCGGGCAGCAAATTCTGGCGCAACCCAAGGCTTTGCTGATCGGTGGTTGCATCGCCTTGGGCATGGGCATGATTCCTGGTATGCCCACCACCGTGTTTGTCATGCTCGCCGTTCCTTTGATCGGCATCGGCCTGGCCATGCGCCCCCAGAAACAGGTCAATGCCCTCACCGGCGAAGTCACCGAGGTGCCGGCCATGCAGGCAGTCGCCAGCAAGCCCGCTGCGAGCAAGAAAGATGGCTCTGAAGATTTTGTGCCGACCGTCCCGCTGATTCTGGACGTCTCCGATGACCTGCGCACCCAGCTGGATGCGAGCACGCTCAATGAAGAGTTGATCCGCATCCGCCGCGCCTTGTATTTCGATCTGGGTGTTCCGTTCCCCGGTATCCATCTGCGCTTCACAGACCGCCTGCCCCCCGAGACCTACCACATTCTTTTGTCAGAAGTGCCTGTGGCCACGGGGCGTCTGCGCCCGCAATGGCTGCTCTCGCGTGACAGCGAGGACACATTGTCCGCCTTGATGGTCGATTTTGAAAAAGACCGTCCATTCTTGCCGGGTCTGGACAGCTTGTGGGTGCCTGCTGATTTACGCGATCTGCTCATCAGCGCAGGCCTGTCTGTGATGGACACCAGCCAAATCCTGACCTACCACCTGGCCACTGTCCTGCGCAAATACGCCAGCGATTTCATTGGCGTGCAAGAGACCAAGTTCTTGCTGTCCGCCATGGAGCAACGCTTTCCCGATCTGGTCAAAGAAGCGGTCCGCATCATGCCGATGCAGAAAATCGGCGAAATCATGCAACGCCTGGTGTCAGAGGACATTTCGGTGCGCGACCTGCGCTCGATCCTGGAGGCCTTGGTGGAATGGGGCCAAAAAGAAAAAGATGTGGTGCTGTTGACCGAATACGTTCGCGGTGCGCTCAAACGCCACATCAGCCACAAATACTGCGCCGGACAAAACATGCTGCCGGCTTATCTGCTGGCACCCAAGGTGGAAGAGACGCTGCGGGCCGCCATTCGGCAGACCTCTGCAGGCAGCTACTTGGCGCTGGATCCGGCCATCGGCAAAAAGTTGGTGGAGGCCATCAAGAAAACAGTTGGGAATCTCAACGCCAACGGCCAACGCCCCGTGATGCTGGCGTCGATGGACATCCGTCGGTATCTGCGCAAAATGATCGAGCAAGATTTGTACGACCTCCAAGTCGTTTCCTACCAGGAGTTGATTCCTGATGTGAACGTGCAGCCCTTGGGGAGGATTGACCTGTGAGCCAAGTCATGGCTTTCGGCCAACTTCGGGTGCTGTCTGGCTGGCACCAGGGTGCTTGCGTGGATCTGCCCGCAGGGGCTGGCGAATGGTCCATAGGGTCTGAAGAAACCAACGATGTGGTGCTGCGCGACGCGCCCTTTGCCAAAGCCCGCTTGCGCTGGGATGACAGCGCTTGGCAACTGCACATGGACAGCCAATCGCTTGAACTCCCGATCGGTCATGCCTTGGTCTGGGACGCTCTGCGCTTGGTGATTGCTGCACCACAAACCAGCTGGGACCCGCAACAAGAACAGCCATGGCCACACTTGTCCCCCACGCCTGAATCGCTCGAACTGCCCTCCTCTGACACAGAGAGCTCAGAAGCATTGGCAGCAGCATCGACAGCGTCAACCGAGCCTGTGAACAGTCAAGCGCCCAAGGGAACCGCCGCCGGCGATGCCTCGTGGTTGCGGCGCATGGTGCAAAAGCGCAGCATGCGCCTTGGACTGGTGGGCCTTGTCGGCATGCTGACGGTCGCGGCTGTGGCCGCCTGGACGCAGTTACACGACCAGACGGCCACAGCGCTGCCCCCATCCATCTCGCAAGAGATGCCAACGCCCCCCCCCATTAGCCATGCTCAGCTACAAGCGGTCATTCAGGCTGCGGGACTGACGGACGTAGTTCGGATCGAAAAAACCAATGACCAACGCCATGCCCTGTGGGGTGTGGTGCAAGACCAGGATCAACTTGAAAGCCTGCTGCGTGACGTGATGGCTTTGACCCGCAAAGTCACGCCCCATCTGTTGATCCAAAGCGAGTTCGAAGCCCACGTTCAATCATTGCAGTCCATGCTCCCCCCTGATACGAAAATCACGGCATCGGCAGGCGGTCAGGTCTGGCTGACCAATGGTCAAGAAGACCCCAGCGAGTTGCTTGAAACCATCGCGCTGGTGCGCCGTGAATTGCCTGAGGCCGTGAAGGTCAGCAGCGGTCCGGTCAAACTGCACCCCTCGGCCGCACTGCCGCCCGCTCAAGTCCCGGGGCTGCCGTCGATCCTCGCTTTCCAAAGTGGCCCTCAGGCTTATGTGCTGTTGGCCAATGGTGAACGGATTTTGCCCGGCGGACAAATCCGGCAGTGGCGTTTGGTCAGCATCGAAAACCAGGCCCTGGTGCTGGAAGATGCCACCGGTCAGACCCGGAGGTTTGAACGATGAAGCCCATCCCACCCGTCACGGCCGCAGCACCCGAGTTGAGCACAGATGTGCAAGAGCTGGCCGTTCGCCTCAGCGACCCCGTTCATGGCCAAGCTGAACGCCATCGTTTGCAACTGCACTTGCAGACGTTGCAAGCGCGACTGCGCGCTCAGGCCGAAAGCGGTTTGCCAACGGCCCCTTATACCCAGCACCAAGCAGCACGTCAGGCCGTCGCTGCGGCGCTGAACATACTGAGCAAAGTGTCATCCGATTCCCTCCCCCTCCAGGCAGGCACTGCTGCCGGTCCCGTCCAGTCTCCCGATTTTTTTAAAAGGTGAACGCAAATGATCTCCTCAACTTCCAGCTCCGGCACACTGTCGCTCGACTACATCACCAATGTGGGACTGAGCTCGGTGGACGCTTATGAAACAGCGATCAAGGCCAAGTTCGATCAAACGCGCGGCACAGAAGTGTCCACCACCACGATGCTGGAGTTGCAATCCATGACTCAAAAATGGAGCTTGATGACTCAAATTCAGAGCACCTTGATCAAGGAAGTCAGCGACGCCATGAAGGGTGTTGTGCAAAAAGCAGGGTGAGGCCTGTCGCATGAGCTCATTGATGAAAGGCGCTCCCCGTGTCCTCTTGATCGAGGACGAGGATCCGCTTCGGCAAGCCACTGTGGCCTTCCTGAACCTGGATGGCTGCCAGGCTCATGGCGTGGGCAGTCTGGCCGAAGCAGAGCAATGGATGGGTGCGCACGCCTTCGATGTTCTGCTGCTGGATTTGGGCTTGCCGGATGGCAATGGTCTCGAGTGGTTGATCTCGCAAAAGCAGCGACTGGACGCCAAAGGGGTCATCATCACCACAGCCAGAGGGGAAAACATTGACCGCATTGCGGGTGCACGAGCGGGCTGTGATATTTATCTGGTCAAGCCCGTAGCGCTTGAAGAGCTCAGTGCGGCGATCGGCAATTTGCACCGACGGCTTGTGATTGCGCCGCCCTCTGTCGCAAGCTGGCGCATCGATTGCGCCACCTGGCTTCTCTACACCCCTGCCGGACAAAGCGTGAAGCTCACAGGCTCTGAAATGGCCGTGATGAGTGCCCTCGCCCGCCAGCCAGGGGTGACGCTGCCCCGTGACGACCTGATTCTGGAATTGGGCTGCAAGCCCGACAGCTACGATCCTCGGCGCATGGAAATCCTGGTCAGACGATTGCGCAACAAAGTCAGCGACCACACCGACACGGCGCTGCCACTGGAGACGGTGCACAGACAAGGTTACGTCTTCGTCAGCACCATCACCCTCCAGCCCGTGCCATGAACACCCCGAAGCCCAAGCCTTTATGAAACACATCTTTTTCAAAACTTGCCTGCTCAGCTTGTTGTGCGCATGCGCCCCCTTCGCTTGGGCTCAGAGCAGCACAGCCCCCCAGCAGGCCTCTGTATTTTTGAACCGTGCTGAACAACAGCTGATCGGTCAATACAGTCTGGAACGGCTCGACCAGATCACGGGCAAAGAGTTGGATGCATTCATGGCGTCATCCACACAGCCCAACACTTACCGGGGGCAATTGAGCAAAGCGCGCTATCCCGTCAAGTTGTACCGACTCAAATACCACTCGGTGATTCCTGAACTGGACAACCGTCCCACAGTGGCATCAGGCCTGGTGGCCATTCCGGAGACAGGGCAAAAGCACATGCCGATCGTGTCGTACCAACACGGCACCGTGTTCGACCGCAGTTATGTACCGTCCAATCCAGATTCGTCCATGGAAACTCGCCTGATGCTGGCGCAATTTGCCGCGCAAGGGTATATCGTGGTGGCGACCGATTATTTTGGTCGTGGCGTTTCGGACCTGCCAGACAGCTACCTGGTCAGGGACAGCACGCGACAGGCGGGCTTCGACATGTTCCTCGCCGCCCGTGAATTTCTCAAGTCACAAGGCCTGGATTACAAGCAGGTTTTTCTCAGCGGCTGGTCACAAGGCGGCTGGGTCACCATGCAATACCTCAAAATGTTGGAGCAGGCGGGTGTACAGGTGACGGCGACCGCCATCGCCAGCGCGCCGGTTGACATTGCGATGACCATGAACCGCTGGGTCAATCACCCTCAATCTGTGGATGCGGTTTACCTTCCTGGCGTGGTGGCCATCCAGCTGCAATCGCAAGAACACTACCTGCAGCAGTTGGGTTTGACCGAATCGGCGATCCGCACCGAATACTTGGCCGCATCACGCGCGCTGTACCGCAACGAGATGTCCTGGGAAGAATTCTTCAAACGCACACCGGCCAAGCTGAGTGACTTCCTGCGTCCTGAATTTCGCCAAAGTGGCTGGATCGGCGCGACACCCTATTGGCAGACACTGGAACGCAACCAAGCTTACCGCTGGATCACCCGCACACCGCTGCGGGTCTACACCGGCGGCCATGATGAAGTGACGCCCCGGTACGTGGGCGGCCTGCCCGAAAAAACCCAACAACTGCTCGGTGGTGCCCCTGTGACCACGCTGGATGCAGGTGACCAGGCCGATCACCGAGGTGTCTATGTGTTTGGCCTGATCGACCAGAAACGCTGGTTTGACAGCCTGCGCGCGCCGCGCTGATGACGCTCGGTGTTTCGAAAACTCTGGTTCTGAGGATCACCACCGACTCATCCACACCTTCAGTGGCGATTCAGAAGACCCGCACACTCAAACACGCACAGCGGGAAAGTCAGCACCTTCCCGGAGCGGTTCAGCAGAGGGCCCCCCGTCGATTGCATTTTTGACCGCTTGTTCGAAATCCAAGCGCTTAACGATGTGGTGATTCAAGAAACTTTCAAACTGGGGCGGGGCTTTGACATTCACTTCAAGATTTTCAATCTGTTGGGGATTCAAAATTTGTTCATGCTGACCCCGAGTCTTCAGCTCAAGCTCGGTTCCCTCAAACAAGTTTTTCAGAACGTCACTGGCATAACTGAGCGGGTGAGCGTGCTGCATCATCAACGTCAGTTCAGGATCATCCGGATCAATATGTCCATCGCTCACAACATCTCTGATGGCCCCTAAAGTGTGGTCATCCGATCGAATCAAGATTGGGTCCTTGATGAAAGCGCGGTAAATCGTCAGCAATTGCTCATTGCTCATCTTCTGCAATTGCCTGTCGCTCTCTGGTTTCAGGCGAGCCGCAAGATGCCTCCGTTCTGGGTCATGCGTCACTTCCGCTTCGATAAAACGCCCCAGCTTGATGCCATCACGCAAGTGATCGAAGATGTCCACGCCAGGCTGCCCGAATTGATGCAGGAGACCCGCAACGCCTGTTGACACAACCGAGGGCGCACGCTCCCGGTACAACACCTCCAGCACATGGGTCTTGCCGACCTGAGTCTCGCGCAAGGTCTCGCAGATCTTGGCCGCAACTTGTGGGTGGGTTTCTTGCAACTGCAAGATGTCGTCCAACAAATCCTCAGCTGAGCTGCTGCCCTGCACCGCGCCATTGACCCCATCGGCAAAGTCCCTGACCTTCATGCGAATCAGCCCTTGAATATGCCGATCGTCAGGCCCTTCAAAGCTTGCGCCAAAAAGTTCAGCCAGATTCTGGTACTTCCCCTGCGACAAAGCCTGTTTCAGTCGCTCGCCACGGAACTCTCCTTCTGAGCCTGCGCGGTTACTCAGCTCCCACTCCACCCGCTCTCCCGTCTGCGACTCGAAATGGACCTTGAACGTGGCAGGGTTTTCACCTTCGGACACGCCCTTGAAGTTGTCACTGCAGCACAAGGGGTTGCTCAGGTTTTCTTTGAGTTGCAATCGAACAGCCGGATCGTCAGATGCGAACTGAATCGCTTGTGCTGCAAATGACGTTTGACTTCTTCCGCCTAAAACCAGGTCACGGTCTTTGGCGATATTCTTGGCCAATTGGGTGGCATGCAGATGCAGTTGATCGGCCTTCTCGCTTGCAAAAAAAGCGTCGAATGATGTGCCCGGCACATCACGCAAGTCAGCGGGAGAAACGCAGATCGGCGCATCGACAAGCGACAAGGCAAACGACCACTCTCCGTGTTCATCTGGTTTTGAGAAATGGACGCGAAAATCTTTGTGTCGCTCGGGATCTGCCAACTCTCGCAAACGGTAAAAGCGCGTTAAAAGATCAACGGGTTGGCTGTCGTGCGACGCGGGGTTATTGATCGATTCGTACAGCTCACGAATGGCCTGTTTCTTGACACCGCCCCTGTCAAACATTCTGTCAAAGAGCCCCATTTTCTGGGCTTGCTCGAGCGAGGTCGCTTTCACAATTTTTTTAAGACGAGATTCGTTGAAGACGAAAGTTCCGCCTTTCGGCTGGGTATGCAATTGAATCGCCATGGTCAAAGTCCGGGTTGATGGGGTTGTTGAAAAGGGGTCTATGAGCGAACAAAAAGCAGTTGGCCTTTCACGCGGATGAACAGATCGTCTTTGGCTTTGATCACTTCAATGCCTTGCGCCTTGTTCTCCATGAGGACTGGGCGCAAATCGCCTTCCACTGCGTCCCTGACGGTCAGTGGAATAGCCGACCCGTGTCCAGGCAAATAAAGTTCCGCCTTTCTTTCTGGTGAACCACTGGCGTTCAGCACGATATAGGCGCGCAGTCCCGCTTGCAAATTGTTCCCATAAGGGGCGAATGCCAGTTCAGCTTCGAATGGACGCAGGCATCTGGTGTGAAGCGTTGACCACACATAGCCTGCCGAGGGGATGCAACCGTGAGCGTCACGGTCTGCGCCTGGCACGACCTGCCCGCAGGCCATGGTCGCCCATGCTGTCACGACAAGACTTGAAATTTTGAGAATTTGCATAGGGTATTGAGCCATTGCGCTTGCTTCGAACCGCCAGCCATGGTCCGTGATGGTTTCAGGACAACGGGTACATGTCTGCTGAAGGCTCGACTGCAGCTGGTGGTTGCTGGTTTTCAAAGAACGCTCTGAATGCTTCGACGCTGAACGTTTGCATAGCCGCCTCCATCTGGTCCTTGCGGATGACCAACTGGCCATCTGCCGTTCCAGAACCAGCGCGAAAGGTGATGCCACTGGCTTCAAATTTCTCACGCCAATCTTCGCCCCAAATATTCTTTGAGAAATCCTGCAGGCGTGCTATGGCGTCTTGGGGATGGCCCTTGACCGGACTGAACACCAAACAATCAGGGTCCGACGCGTCGGGTTTGACTTGCCACTCCTGACGTTTTCCATAAGGCACACTGGGGTATGCCAGTTGGATGCCCCCATCTTGGAATTTGACGCCCTTGGAGCTTATTTTTTCCAGCATGTCCAGGGTATCCAGGGTCTGGGCGTGGAAGGCCTGATTTTCCACATGGTTCACATCGGGCTGGCCGGGAAGTGTCCACTCGTAAACGGCCAAGCGGTCTTTAAATACGGTCTCGATGTAAGCCAGTCGTCTGTTGTAACTCGCCTTGATCTCATTGATCTGTTTGCCAAATTTCAATTTGGCGTTGTCGCCATCAGCGCCGAAAGCATGGTCATAAGCCGAGAAAATTTTGTCCTGCTCTGAGGGTTTATTTTTGTCGCGCGTTGCGATCAGATTGCGCACGCCTGCCATGCGTTCAGAAAATGGGGATTGATCAAAAATGCTGAAATTTTTGTAATTGGCAGGATCACCCGCCATGTCATTGCGCAGATCTTTTCTGTCCATGGACTTGGGATTCAAGGACTTGCCAGGATCAATCGAGGCGAACTGGTTGCCCAGTCGGCCCTTGTTTTGTCCTGTTTTACCCACCGCATCACGGTCCGCCAAACCCAACAGAAAAATCTTGTTGTATCCGAGTTTGTCGATGCTGGTGTCCGTCACCTCCGGCTGTCCGGCTTGGCTTGGCACCACCAACACGCCTTCGTTGGCGCGACTTGTTGGCAGCAACTGCGTGTCCAGATCTGCGTAGTTGTCATTTGAGCGTGCGGTGTCGTACATGTGCGTGCCATCAAGCAGCAATTTGGGCGATCCGTCTGGGTATTGCGCATGCACAAGTTTGAGCTTTTGCGTGACGATGCCAAAAGACCGAGTGATGTCATTGGCCATGGCCTCCGTGATGGCGCTGAAATTGATGTCACGCGGAGACTGTCTGCGCACCACTTGGTGCCCGTGGTTGCGGATGAAATTTTTGTGTTCACGCGGTGCAACCGTGTACTTGCCCCAGCGCTTTTCGTGGTAATCGAGCTTGACGTAATGCAGCCTGCTGAATTTGGCTTCTGTATCGCGGGTGTAGCCGATCATCAGCTTCAGCAATTGATTGTTAATCGAGGACAACTTGTTGTGCTCCCAATCATCACTAAGCTTGTTGAATGCTGCGCTGACAAGCGGAGCACTCACAACTTGATCAGCAGGGACTTCACGAATGGCAGCCAACAATTGGCCTCGATTTTTCGAAGCGCCTGGGTCCCCAACGATCTCCAGGTCCTTGGCCAATTTGTCTAAATCTTCATCTGGCATATTTTCGAGCAGCAAGCCAACTGCTTTTTGAGCGAATGGGTGCTTGGGATCGAGCATTTTTCGGGTGTCCGCGTCCGTCCAATCCTTCGTGCCGACAAAACCCGGTTCGACTCCGCTCAGTTTCGAGCCCGCCAAGAGGTAAGAACCTTTCTTTCGTCCTGCATCTTCGGGTGCCAGTTGCCGCTGCCCATAGGCCACATCGGCAGGCTTGTCTTTCCAGTTGCGCAATCCATAAGGTGTGGCCTGAGTCTGCACAGCGTCACCCGTGCGGTGGGCATTCTCTTCAGGCGGTTTCGGTGTCAATTTGAGCTCAGACAGTCTTTTGGCCAGCGCTATGTCAAATATCTGATCACAAATGCGCTGCGCATCCTTATCCGGCAATGCATCCAAATCCGGCATCACCCCCACATAGTGGCTTTGCAATTGCGCTTTCATGGTCAATTGCATGGCCATGCAATCTGCATCACCGAAGTTGGCCAAGGGATGTGGCAGCGCATCGGGCGTACATCCGAGCCGTTTGGATAAATGTTCTTTGAAATTCTGCGCGTTGTAATTTTTGTCTACAAAATCATTGTTGGATGCAATCCTCTTTTTGTCTTGTTCAGAAAATGCTTTGACATCTCGAATGATCTCGCGAACACCTTTTCCATTTCTTTCCAAATTGTCCAGCCGCATGCGCAGTGCGGGTGGCAAACGTTTGAAAAAGTCGACGCCCAGGTCATCCTTCAAGGCTTTTTTAAATGCGCCCAAAACTTCTCTCGCATTGCTTTTGCCAAGAAAACGCCATTTTTGGGCGTGCCTCACGACCGTCTCGACCGTCTCCCCCTGCTTGGAAGCAGACGGCTCCTTGTGAATCGCCAAATAGTAGCGACCGCTTTGGGCTACGTCGTAGAAGTTTTGAAGGGTCGCCATATCAAGCCTTCGACTTAAGCACGGTAGGTCGATAAATGGATTCGAATCGCTTCATTGTTCTGTGCTGTCGCCGCATCCAGCCCTTCTTCAGAGAGCATGAAGGCCCAATACTCTGCAGCTTCGATGAAGGTCATGAGTCGTTCCTGAAACGCCGGTTCATGCGCCCGCAGCTCAGCCCCTGAAAGGCGCAGTGACAAAACAACGGCGTTCAGATCGCGGTCCATCCCCAGCGCGGCACCCGCCGTTTGCTGTGTCATCACATTGGCGCGAAGCATTTGCTCCAAAATGTCCGTGGACCCCAAAGGCGGCGCGCTTGCAAGCAAGGCACTGAAGAACACCGAATCACTGTCTTCGTCAGCTTCAATCAGGATCTCGACCTCGTCGCTGACGAGGGTGACCGCCCCCTCTTCATCCAGCGCCAGTGTCTCCACGCCCATCGCCTGTGCCATTGGGGCCAAGCGTTCGTTCAATTCATCAGCTGTCATATTTCCCTCGCGTCAAACATCGAACTGAATACACAGGTGGACATGGTTGAGCCCATCTTTTCTCTCGTAGTGAAAGGATGAGCTGAGTTCCTTGGTCAAAAAAATGCCCAAGCCACCGACTTGGCGACTGTCCAAGTCGGCATCGATATCGGGTGCGGACTGAGAAAACGGATCAAATGCACGACCGTTGTCACGGATGTCAATATGCAAACCATCGGATTGCGCTTGCAGTCGGGCCTCCAATTTCCCGGCATCCGGCTGCTGGTCACCGTAGCTGATGGCGTTCACCACCAACTCCTCCACGACCAGCATCGCCTTGTGCGTCAAAGCGGGTGACCACCCCTGCTGATCTGCATGCGTTTCCAATCGAACCAGGAGATCACCCATCGCCTGCAAGCTCCATGGAACTTGCAGCGTCAGGGCATTTTCGGGTTCATCCATCAGTTTCACGAGTGCCTTTGTGCCAAAAATTGAATCATTACAAGTCTCTGGCTGATTTTCAACAAAATCTCCCGACGAATTCCGACAATTAACGACATCTTGGCCTTTTGGCAAGTTGGATGCGTCCGGGCGAGGCATGGATCGATAACATCTCACGAATGTCATCACCCTATTGAGCAGGAGTCCTCCATGGAGCTGAAATCGAATCTGGAACCACTCGCGCTGGCTTGCTATGCCTGCGAACTGGCCGGTCTTGAAGCTGAAGGCGTTACCAGCGAGGTGATTGAATCGGCAGAAAACGGCGAGTCTTTTGAGTTTGCATTCACCATGCCAGGCGACCTTGATCTCCAGATTTATTTCGATGTGCAACAAGAGCGCTTTGATGTGGCCATTCATCTGCCCGATGCGCATCAGCAAATCGCTTTGGTCTATGCCGCGCTGCAGATCAACCATGAACTCGATTCAGGCCACCGCCGTTTCTCCATGGACATGTTCTCTGGCGATTTGGTCCTGAGCGACAAACTGGCTTGGGCGGAAGTCACGCCCGAATCGATGGCATTGACATTGTGCGATCTGATCATTCTGATGGATGAGTTGCTCGAATACGCACAGAGCCATGAAGCCGATTCAGAGATGGCGGCCTATTCCCAGGCCACTTTTCAAGACTTTGCAATTCGCGGCTGAGTGCCGTATTTGAGGAGCATGCACCATGGCTACCCCCCCACCCATTAAAAGCTCAGGTTGGTTTCGAGCCGGCTACAAGGTGAAGATCGGCGAGTCTGGTCAGGGCAAACCGACACCAGGACTGACCACAGAAAATTTGCAAAAACTGATCGCTAAGGCCAAGAAAAAATGGGATGGTGCGGGTGAAAAATTTGAGCTCAGGCTCATGACAACAAAAAACAGCACCTATCTGGAAGTTCTCAGGCGAAATAAAGGCACAGCAAAAAAAGACACGAAAAAGACCTATGCCCAACCGAATGAGAAACTCGAAAGTCGTGACGAGCAAAGAACCAAAGCGGCAAAGGTGTTGGCTGAAAAAGGATTTTTAGCTGGCAATCGCCTATTGCAATATTGGACCTCGGATGAGGTTTCGCAAAACGAATATTTCGGGAGGGCGGCTGATCGAGGCGCACATGCTGTTGAGCTTTTCAACGCAGTCGCGCTGCCCCCGGAGACCGAAGTAGCGGCAAGTCAACTGCTCGTGCCAGCCGATCCGCACAATGAGCCCCCAGTGCAAACGCGTCAACAGCCCGTGGCTGACCCAGCACTGATTCAGGCACCTGCAGACCCGTTGCCGGCAGACACTCAACTCAGACTGGCCGCTGCTGATCTGCGTCGGGAACACGGTGTAACGGGTGCCGAGCTGAAAGTGGTCGCTGACGGTGCCGATCAACAAATGAAAACGACGACGGCCATGGTGACTTCAGAGCCCATCGGCAAGAAAATATCCCTGTCCGGCACGGGTGCCGGGGCCGTGATGCGAGTGCCTCAGGACCAGGATCCGCAAAGCATTCCCCAGTATTTCGAATGGAACAAGCTCAGGCAATTCAATGACAAGGGACCTTACGCTGCTCAGAAAATGTCCGATCCGGCCAATGCTGCATTGTCTTCTGCCAAATTGAACGTGGATGTGGCCGGACTGCACAGCAAATTGGAAAGCGCTGAGCGTCAGGCGCGCATCAACAATGCGAAGACGCTTGAACGCTGCTGGGCCGGTGGCCATTTGCAAAAAGCGATCCTGGATGCGGCAGGTACCGATCTTGAACCTGCAGCCGCGCGGCATGAAGAGCTTGGACGAGGGACATTCCCAGATGAGGCCAGCAAGGATATGCACCAGGCGAAAGCGGGTGCAGAGCGGCTGTTGATTCAGCTGATCACTTTGGAGCATCTGGGTGCCGCCACCCATATACCGAAAGCACGACTGTCCATCGTGGAGCAGCATGAGGCCTTGTCCAAGAAGCTGGTGACCTATCTGGGGACCGAGTGCTCGCCAGAACAAGCGCGCGCTGTTGAGCAACATCTGCAATCTGCGCGTGAAGCGTTCCAGGCAAAGGCCGAACAGGGTGATCTGAAGAACTTTCGCAGTCAGAGCGCCAACAAGCAACTCCAGCGAAATGCAGAAAAGCTGGCCGCAGCCTCGGAAATCTACAGACGATTGCCGACGAAAAAGGAATACGACGAGACCATCGAGAAGGCAAGAGATCTTGTGCAAGCCCGCGCTGAACTTCGCGCCGCGTACGCCAAGGAGGGGAAGGCACTGGCCGATTCACGTCCTCGTGTCGGCTTGCGCAATGTCTTGCACGAGACCGAAGTGCCCCCAAGGGGCTTGAGCGAAAATCCGGATTGGCATCAGTTGTGCGATTACGTGGAAGCCGTGAACAAGCTGCGCCAAAAAGGCCGCGCAGGATTCGATGGCTATCCACATGACAAGAAAATCCCCGACGCGGTCGTGGCTAAAAAATTCAAACTGGACAGCCATTACGACCCCTTGGTTGCCGTTCAGATCGTCTCCACCATGCGGCGATTGATGGAAAACGGTGCACAGCGCAGCGCCAATGCCAAAGCCGTGGGCATCTACATTCCGGGTTCAGGGCCCGGCCAAACGGGCACCTGGAGCAAGTGGTCGCCAACACAGGATGGACATCTGCCGCCCAAGGCCATGCCCTTGGCGATCGCGCAGCTGATTGAGCTGGAGTTCATGATTGCCCACAGCCCAGCAATGGACCCGTTGACGATGGGGACGATGCTCAGGATGCACGCCCAGATTGCCCAAAATATTGAGCGCAATATTTCGGATGAACTCGGCAAGGATGCGGATGCGCTGCGTGGCTGGTTGGAAAAATCAACCGCACGCGTGAAAGGATTGAAAGAGACTTTCTTGGATGAGATCAAGCGTCCCGAACCGCATCTCTTTGACGCACTCCACAAATCAGGCGAGCTGCTCACGGAGGCTTTGGAACGGAGATCTCGCCAAATAGAAAAGATGGGTCAGGGGATCGCTCAACCCAATCAGGTTGATGGCCCTCAAGGGATGGTTCTGGCTTTTCCGCCAAGGTCGGACGATGAAGCGCTGGACGATTTGTTGGCCCCCTACGAGCCAAGTCGTCGGGCGGCTGCAGCAAATTACCTGATAGGCAAGCTTGGAGGAAGCAAAGAGAGTGCGCAAAACCGGAAGGCACTTGCTCAACAATTGGCAAAGGTTTTGGTCAATCCCTCTGCGACAGTGGCAGTCCCTCACGCTTTGCGTCTGCTGGCCGCGGCCTCTCCATCACGCGAGGGGGGCGAGTTGAGAGAGAAACTCGGAATGACCATGCGCAAGGCCATGCTGGCGCAAGACATCGATCGTACCGAACTCGAAGACCAGAAACCTGAGACGCTACTCGACTACGGTCGGCAAGTGACAAAGGATGAGCTTGATGTGCATTTAGCTGAGTCGATTGATCCGGATCGGCTTCAGTTGCATTCGCTGTTTAATTCTGGTGAATTGGAATCAGATTTCAAGGACACCCAAAAGATGGGGGCACGCTTTAAACAAGCGGCGCTGGCCCACTTCAGCAATCCGAAGGAGACCCGCCCCTTTGCCTCGGTGTTTTTGGTCAACAACAACAGCCACTGGGTTTCTTTGATCGCAGAACGGAAACCCGATGGCCGCCTGGCCTGCACGGCCGTGGACACCAACAAACGTCAACCCCAAGAATGGTTCACCGATCTCAAGACAGGCTTTGCGTCTGTTTCGCCCCATCCGAGCGAAGGGCAACCTGAGGTGACGCTCAGTTTTGCGGGTGCCTCCTTGCAAGAAGCACGGGCCCCCAATGCCTGTGGCCCCTTGCAAGTGCGTTTGTTGAAATACTTGCAAAAGATTGATCCGGCCAGTGATGGCGATGCGTCCTCCCGCGTGAATCGCTGGATCCAGAACGGCAAGCTGGACCAGGACACCGACATTGTGCAATGGCAAATTCTTGCAGAGCGCGCACAAATCATACAGTCCGTCATGGACAAAGGCGAGGCCAAGGTCGCCGAAGATCAGGTGACCTTGGACAGAGGGGTTCGCATGTTGGTTGACACGCTCCAGCCAGAATTTGAAAAGTTGCATAAGCATTTGGCTAACGGCCATGCAAAGTCTGCGGAATATCAGGAAAGCCTGCAATTCGTCAGCAAAACTCTGACGAAGTTCCGCCGGCAAATCGGCGATCTCCGTATTTTTAATTCGCAGGGCGAGCCGATTGCGGCGACTCAAAGTCGAATAGAAATTGATTTCTTGGAGATGCAACTTCAGATTTATGCAATACAAGCAGGCACAGGACAAAGTGCCGAGGCATTGGAAAGCATGACTGCGGCTTACAAAAATGTCATGGAGCGCAATGATCAGCATGAGCTCGCCCAGATGAATGAACTGATTGAGACACTGCGACAAAGTGAAGGGATTGAGTTCTTGACGCCCGCGCAAACGAGGGACGAAGCCAAAGCCCTCGCGCAACTGAACCAGGAACTTGAAAAAATCTCCACAAATGCGGCGCTGCAAGCCTTCGCGAAGAAGCTACTGCCGGGTTTGGACCCTGCCGCCGAGGAGAGTTGGGGGCCAGGGAGCATCAGAAATTACCTCAACCGCTTTCCGCAACGCACCCAGCGCGCGGCCGTCTTGGCCAATGGCTTCGAGAAATTGGCCAAGAGCCAGGCGGATGATTCCCTCGCGGTCACAGGCCTGAATCACGAAGCGCATACGATCTGGTCTGAGCTGGCCGATAGCCCTTGGACTTCTGAGAAAGAGAAAGTAGCCGCCAAGGCAGGCATGGAACGAACCGATCCTTCGAAAGTTGTGCCGCTGCCGGCGGAGTCCGCGCTGAACACCGGATTTCACCTGACCCACGATGAGGCTCAGCAGCTGCGATTTGACCTCAACGAAGCCCTGACAAACCAGGATTTAGGACATCTGGTTTCGGATGACGAGGCCATTCAACCCATGGTCATAGAAACGTTTGACGAGGCTGAAGCAGCCCGCCTGGGACGTTCGCACCATCGAGAACTACCCAATGCGTTCATCGGCGGCGCTGGAAAAGTTCAACCGTTGGATGAACCTGAGCGGATGCCGACCATCCCTGCCGAAAAAGATTTTGAAACTGCCAAAGAGATGTACACGCGGAGCAAAAGCAAAGTGCCATTGAAACCAGGGACTGCGCCAACGAACATCAAGAAATGGGCAGAGACGCGAGAGAGGGCCTTGGTGCAATCCATTTTTGGAGGCGCCACTTCTTCAAAAACACCGCATCAAACACTTGGAGACTATCTCAAAAAGTCCAAATTCCCTGAACTGAGCGGAGGCAAGCCCAACGAACAACAAATTGTGCAACTCTGCGAGTTGACGCTGGTCCGGATGCTGAGAAAAGGCACTGATCGTCAATTGCACGATCTTTACGCCCAATATCTCAAAGAGCCTGTCAAGGGCTTGCTGAAGCCAGGAGGCAGGGGGTCAACCCAAAGTGTTCAAGGCCTTAGCCCATCACAACAAGCGCTGACAAGCCTGAAAAACTTTATTGAGGCATCGGCGAAGCCAGCGGATCTGAAAAAAATGGACCTTGACGGTTATTTAATTCCGCAAATAAACGTCAAGAAAAAACGCTGACGTTGCCAATGCCGTCGTCGTGATTTTTTCTCTCAAACATCCTCATTTTTCATATGCCATTTCTACCCATTTCAAATCGACCTACCGCTGTATCGATCCCCTCGTTGAAGATTGCAGACGGTTTACAAAAGATCTCCAGTCAGAGTTCAGGGCTGCGCAGCATCCAAGGGCAAAGTCACAACAACCCCGGCCGGGGCTTGAGTCTGGGACTTCATTGGCGCGAGGCCAAAACCCTGGGGCTGGGGACTGTCGCCAAAGGCCTGTTGACGGGGGCGAGCTGGGCGCTCAAGGGCTTGGGTTCGATGACCAACAAGCTGGCGAAGCTGGCCTTGGCGGGCGGGGCAAGCCTGCACCGGCAGGAAAACGTCGGCAAGTTCAAACAAGGCCTCGGTGTTGCGGCCAAGGGGCTGGGCCATATCCTCAAGGCCCCTGCGCTGATACTCAAGGGCGCGGGACAGATTGCGTCTGCGGCGGCAAGTCCTGTCGGGGAAATCGTCACCGGCACCGAAAAAGCAGGCTACCTGGCATTCAAGGGTCTGGCCAAAGTGGCTTCTGTTGCGGCCCACAAAGTGGCGCGTTAAACACCCTTCCTGCATCCAATTTTCAACACACATCCAATTCTTTGAAAGCACACCATGAACAAAGATCAACAACAGCTTCACCGCTGGTTGCAAGCACTGGGAACATCCCTCGGTATCGAACTGACACTCGACCAGGACGGTGGAACCTGTATCGAGTGTGAAGACAATGTCCAGGTTTTTGTGGAAATGCCTGACGACACACCGCTGGTCCATTTTTACGCGCCCATGGTGCGATTGCCAGACGATGAGACGCAACAAAACGCGGTGTTAAAAGAAGCGCTCAAAATCAATCTGTTCTCTTTGGAAACAGGCGCATCCTGCCTGGCCTTTGATGCACGAACACAGTCCATTGCGCTGACTTTCGCGGTGATCTTGGTCGATCTGGACGAGGAGACCTTTGCCGAGGCTCTGGGTGACTTCATTGAAATGTCAATCGGGATATCCAAGCGCCTGCTGGCATTTTCGCAATTGGGCGTTGCTCATCATCACAGCAGCTCACCCGCATTTCAACGGGTCTAATCATGCATCGGGGTGCGGCCATCATGAGGCTCCTCAAGAAAATGAATATCTGAATCGTCTGTGGATTATTGGCCGGAACCTTCGCGGAAGCTGCCATTTCAAATATCAGAAAGCGGTTGACTTTTTGCATAGACGAGTTGGAAGGTGCACTCCCAGCTAGTACATCAGCACGTAAATTAAGAAACATAATGGCGTCTCAATTTGAGATCTGCATCTTGCCGAGTAAAGCTCCACTCGATGGTGCGTCGTGCTGCATTTCTCGCGCTCTGCCAGGCATCGACCTCGGCCTGCAGGACGCTGCGATTGGCAATGCGTCTGTTCAAACACTGGCGACCAAGAATGCCAATCTCGATCTCCGCCATGTTCAGCCAGCTCGCGTGTTTGGGTGTGTAGTGGAACTCGACTCGACGCAGGAGTTTGTTGGCAGCACGCTGGCCCAGAACGTCATCGAAGCACTTCCTGAAGTGCGTGTTGAGGTTGTCCAACACCAAGTGGACACGGCGCGCCTTGGCGTAAACGCCTGTGAGCAATTCGCCAATGAAGGCAACGAAGTCGCCAGATTTTCCGAGGATTTGACGGTTCGTCGTCAGTTTCAGCGATCAGCGCAGATGCCCCCTGCGGCCAGTAGTAGTCAACCCGTGGACTTGAGACAATGACCGCTATCGCTGCAAAGTGATCGTCCGTTTGCTGCCCACTAAGGTGTGTGGCATCTGCAAAAAAACCGCCCCTCCACCATCCGGTAGAGAGGCGAAATCAGACAAACAAATCAGGGCAACTGCAAAGCACTGACGTCGCCATTATACTGTTGTTTTATACAGCACCAAGCGACGCCATGCCCCAGCTATCCACCCCGCAGCCCCTGCCCCTCGGTCCCTTCTGGGTCAAGTCATTCCCGGCCAGCGTGCAAGCCGGTTTCCCCTCCCCCGCTGAAGATCACCAGGTCGAGCGCATCGACTTGATGAACCAGCTGATCAAGCACCCGCAGGCCACGTTCATGCTGCGCGTGAGCGGGCATTCGATGCGCGACGCGGGCATCCTGGACGGCTCGGTCGTGCTGGTGGACAAAGCCATCCAGCCCGAGAGTGGCCACATCGTCGTGGCCGTGGTCGATGGTGATTTCACTTGCAAGACTCTGCAGACCGGCCCCGATGCTTTCCGCCTGGTCGCGGCCAATCCGGACTTTGCCGACATCGTGCCCACCGAAGGCCAGACGATTGAAGTGTGGGGCGTCGTGGTCGCCAGCATCGTTCAGCACGGCGCATGACATGCTCGCCCTTGTCGACGGCAACAACTTTTATTGCAGCTGCGAGCGCGTGTTTCAGCCCTGGCTGAAAACTCGCCCGGTGGTGGTGCTGAGCAACAACGACGGTTGCGCGATCGCACGCAGCGACGAAGCCAAAGCGCTGGGCATCAAGATGGGCGCACCCTGGTTCAAAATTCGCCACCTGGAAGAAGAAGCCGGACTCGTTGCCCTGTCGGCCAACTTCGCGCTTTACGGCGACATGAGCGACCGCATGATGACGCTGGCCGCGGGCCTGGGCCACATGCAAGAGGTCTATTCCATCGACGAAAGTTTCATCGACCTGAGCGGCATCCCCGGTGACCTGGTGCGGCGCGCCCGCATCATCCGAAGGCGCATTCACCAGTGGATCGGCATCCCGACTTGCATCGGCATCGGCCCGACCAAGACCCTCGCAAAATTAGCCAACGCCATCGCCAAGAGCGCCGAACGCAAGCCCGGCAGCTACCCCGCGCACCACGCGCAAATCTGCCACCTGGGCGCGTGCACACCCGAAGAACTACAAGCCCTTTTGCAAACCACCGAAGTGGGCGATGTGTGGGGTGTCGGCCGCAAGATCGGCGTGCAACTGAGAGCGCAAGGCGTGCACACCGCGCTGGATCTGCAACGCATGAACCCCGCAGCGGCCAAAGCCGGTTGGTCGGTGGTGCTTGAAAAAACCGTGCGCGAACTCAACGGTGCGCCGTGCATCGAATTTGAAGACGAGCCACCGGCCAAACAGCAAATCGCCTGCACCAGGTCATTCGGCCATCCGGTCACAGAGCTGCACGACCTGCAAGAAGCCATCACCGAATTTGCGTGCCGTGCGGCGGAAAAACTGCGCAAACAACGTAGTCACACCGGCCACATCATGGCCTTCATCCGCACCAGCCCGTTCAGAGAAAAAGACCCGCAATACAGCCGCAGCGCAAGCATCCCACTGCCCTGCCCCACCAGCGACAGCGCACACATCACGCAAGCGGCCAACGCCATCCTGAAACACATCTACAGGCCCGGATTCAAATACGCGAAAGCGGGCGTGATGCTGATGGATTTGCAACCCGCAACGCGGCAACAACTCACGCTCGACTTGGATACCGACATGCCGGAAAACCGCGTGCGGCTCATGCAAGCGATGGACGAAGTGAATCAAAGATATGGGCGTGGAACGCTGAGCCTGGCCAGCGCAGGCACCGCAGGCCGGTACCGGGCCTGGAGCATGAAGCATGAAGCAAGAGCGCTTGTCGTCGAGGTTTACGACGGATTGGGAGGGGTTGGCGGTGGTGGGGTGACGAAAAAAAAACGCACCCGAAGGTGCGTTTTCAAAACGATCCAAACACTAGAAATTAAGTGCGGTCGTATGCTGGGGCAGTAGGCGCAATGCTCCTTACCGCATTGATGCCATTTACAGCAGATTGCTTGCTTGTGTAGACTTCAGAATGGCACAAGATTTCGCCGTTTGTGGCTTTCAATCGCCAGTAAAAACCACCTGAGGTTGCTCGAAATACTTCAAACATGTTTTCACCTCATCGGTTGCTATCAGGTGTACGCTGGACGCGTGTCCATGTATTGCCTGGTTGGGTGGTGGGAGGAAGAGGTCTTTTGTCCGGAACCGCCGCAAAATTGTCACGCAGTCCACCACGCGGGCCAGTTTCACGGAAGATACCGCCGTTAGTTCCGGTGTTGCTACCGGGTTTGAGTTTTGCCATGGGTTTTATCCTTTCGAATGGCTTGGTTAAACCCCGGCTATCGAAAACCCCTACAGCTTCACGTCAGCAAGTCCGTATAGACTTGAGCGGTCACTCCAACAGAGAGGCAACTGGAGCGCCGGGAAACCTGCTCCAATCAAAGCGCATGAGTTCGTACCTCATGCGCTTTTTTCTTTAGCACTCTTTGGTGTTGAGCGCTAATGGAGACACTATATCTGGTGTTTGGCGCCTATACAAGCCACTACAGGTAGTGTATCGGGCCAAAAAAACGCACTCGAAGGTGCGTGAGAGCTGCGCTGGCCCAGGGAGGTGTAAATGGATCTGGGCCGCCAACAGTATCAGCCAGAGATCACCCGGGTCTCGGCACTCAAAGGCTCAGCACCCGTCCATGAAGGGATTTGAACTTCAATTCTTGAAAATTGTTCGGTTGTTATGCTCCACCATCGGTGCTAGGTGCTCCAGTGTTTTCATGATGTCTTCCAGACCTTGCATTCCCGTTTGGTGCTTAAGCACGGTGAACTGTGTTGTTGGCACCTCATCGCTGTCGAGATTTAATGTGACCGTCACCACATCTGGGGTGATCATGATGGGCGAAGCGCTCCAAGCCTTGATGCCAACAGCGTTGTTCAGATCCCTCAGCCACAAGCGAATGCCATCGGGGATCGCAAACTGAACGCGGCCTGGGGCCAGGATGGCCGGTGCGTGTTCAAAATTGTGGTCGGTCAAAGCGAAGCTGACCACTTATTGGAATCGCAGGTCCTTTAATGTGTCCGCCGCAGGCAATACAGGCCAGCCTTGATCGGCCGTCGCAACAAAGCATATGAAGCCCAGCCGAGGCGCATCTTTTGGAAGCAAGATGGGCTGTGTGGTCACGGTCATCTTGTCCACGCTGGCCCCGGGCAAGATGCGGGTGAGGTGACCCCGTGTCACTTCTGGTCGCCATACGCCAACCCAGTCGTAAGGCCGGATCTCATTGAAGATGGTCTTATAAATCCCGCCAGGAACCCACACGTCTAACGCATCACAAATAGTGTGCACGGCTGTTGCCCACAAATTGGAGTTGCCAATCACGCTGCCATCTGGTTTATCAATGACAGGAACCGCGAGAAACTCGCTGTAGCGAGTACTCCCGTCAATTTTGTACGCCAGTCTTGGCACCAGCGTTGCCAAAGCTTCATGCGCAGCCTTTTGATCTTTTTGGGCAGCGATGATCGCCCACATGCACTCGTCGTCATTCCTACGGATCGCCGCATCCAGGTCACTTTGCCAGATTTTCATTTTGGGTTATTTATTTTGTAGCCGTCAAAAATCGCAATGCACTTTCAAAAAGATCGTTTTCCGCTTGAAATAAATTCATGTTTTAACCACACCTTAGAAGCACACAATCCATTCAAGCTACACCAATACTTTAGTTAGTCAAGATCGACACCGGAAATAAATTTGGCACTTCACACGATTCAGATAGCACAAAGAAAGACAAATACAACCCCTTGAATGAAAAATTTCCATGCTAGTTTGAAATCAGCTGATCTGGCAAAGATAGCCGTCCAGCCTCAACACTAGGAAGACTGAAAATTATGTCCAAAAAAGAAAAAACAACCATTTCAGAAAAGATACTTTCCGTTCCGTTCTTCGTTTTATTCATGATGATCGTGAACACCCGAGTTCGACACCAAATGACGTAAGTTGTTGATTCATATAGGCCGCCCTATTTTTTTGCCACTACAACAGACTCAATTGCTCGTTTTTGACCGGCCTGCTGACCTTCAGTGCGTTGAAGACTTGCGCTTGTGCTTCGTTGATGGTGCTCACACCTTCCAGGGGCTCGGCTTGGTTGATCCGTACCTTGTGACGCTGAATCCTTCTCAAGTGGGCCAGTGCCCGCTCCGGGCTCAAATCACTCTTGGCTTGTTTGAGCCTTTGCCGCATCACCCTGTAGACAATCAAGGCCAGAAAGCAAATCTGCGCGTGCGCCCGGATTCTGTCGGGCAGGCGGTGGTACACCGGTGCAATTTCTATCTCCGACTTGAGCACCCTGAAGCCCCGTTCAATATCGGCCAGCGCCTTGTAGCGCTGCACGATCTCCGTGGGCGTCAAATCCGCCACGTTGGTCACCAGCATCAGCTTGCCGTCCATCAGCTGCGCCTGCGCCAATGCGGCTTGGTCCACCGCGTAGGTGAACAAATCGCTTTTGAGGTCCACCTTGATGATGTTGGCCAGACGCGCCTCTTTGACCGCGTGGTACAGCCGCGCCTTGGCACCGCTGTCCGAGAGTTTGCGCCCCTTGGCACTTTGCCCTGCATCTTGGCCATCGAGCTTGCCGGCCCAGTGTGCGGCTTGCTCCTCCAGTGCTTTGATCTTGTCGCTGCGCAACTGGCTTTGCTTTTTGGCCCGCTGCGGGTGGTGCGCGACGACCAGGCGGTGCTCTTTCCAGCGGCTTTCTTCCACGATCTCTTCTTGCGCCCCTGCGGCCTTGGCCTGCAAAGCGCTCAGGGTCTGCACAAATTCGCCGTAGCGTCGGCCCGGCACTGCCAAGATGAATTCCAGGGCTTTGCCACTGGGCAGTGTGATGGCTCCCAATTCCTCGAGGTTGTCCAAAGACAGCAGGCCCCGATCGGCCACCATGATCAAGCGTTTGATGTGCGCATACCGGGCCAGCACCTTTTGCACGGTGGCGATCAGGGTAGGAGCCTCAGCCTGGTTGCCGTCAAACACCTCGTGGTAGATCGGCAAGCCATCGGACGTTTGCACCACACCGAGCATGAACTGGCGGGCAATCAAACCCTCTTTGGCCATGCCGTATTGCCGCACATCGCCCACTTGCTCGCTCAGGCCTGCCGCCCGAATGGTGGTCAGGTCATAAAACACCAAGGACATGTCCTGGTCCACCAGTGGTTTGAGCAAGCCTGCTACCAAGGAGTCCACGGCCGACTGGTGGTCCATCAAGGCGTCCATGCTGCGCAGCAAGTGCTGGTGAGTCAGCGCATCCGTGTCGATGCCAGGCATGCTGACAGTTTGAAGCCACCGCAGCACGCCCAGCTTGGAGTCGGCGTCACACAGGCGGTTGAAGACCATCACGCGAATGGCGTGCTCGACCGGGGTGGTGTAACGGGCGCGGCGAAAGACGCTTGCCAAGGTGTCAAAACCCAACTCACGCCACAACTGATCAAGCGCCCAAACATCGCCAAGGGCCAATGCCGATTCAAAAGAGATCTGCGGCGCTTCTGCCATGGACGCTGGCATGCCTTTGGCACGAAGCAGGCCTTTGAGCAAAGCGTCCACTTGGCCGCCGACTTCGTCCAGGCGGCCAAGGGTGCAAACGGTGCGCTGGCGGGTACGAGAGGCCTCGTCGCGATAAGACTCAACCAACTGGACGTAGGTGTGACCGCCGGACTTGGTGAGCTTGGTGAACATGGAAAAAGTGTAGCAAATGGCAAGGCGCATGGCAACTTATTTTGCCAACACACATTGCATACAATATTGCCACTACAAAAAAATCGCACAACGCGTCGTAAGTGCTTGATTTTGTTCAGATCCGAGGCGCAAAAAGTCGAAAAAATGGGATTTGGTGTCGAACTCGGGAGACCAGATTTGTGAAGCGGATATCTCAACTTGTCGTTGCTGGACTTAGCGTACTTCTTATTGCGTGTGGCGGCGGCGGTGGTTCTTCTGTGACTTATTCAATTTCTGGGTCTGTCAATGGACTAGACAGCGGCAATCAGGTCGTACTTCAAAATAATTCAGGAAATTTATTAAATATTAATTCAAATGGAAATTTTACATTCCCTGATAATATTTATTCGAATGGTAATTATGCAGTAATTGTTGCAACACAACCAGCTGGTCAGACTTGTACTGTTAACAATAGTAGTGGTGCTGGTGTTGTTGCGAATATAACGAATATTAATGTTGCCTGCAGTGATGTTTCCTTCCCTATATCTGGTTCCGTAACTGGTTTAACTGCTGGCAAGCAGTTGGTGCTATTAAATAATTCATCTGATGCAACCACTATTGCAGCAAATGGAAATTTTAATTTTTCCGTGCCAACTACACATAGTAGCAGTTATGCAGTCACTATAAGCGCACAGCCAGATGGTCAAACTTGCACGGTTAATAATAGTTCTGGTTCCGGAGTTGTTGCTCCAGTGTCTAATATTAATATTCTGTGCAGTACGAACACGTACACCATTTCAGGAGCTGTTAGCGGATTGACGGCTGGTCAGCAAGTTACTCTGACGAACAACGCAGGTAATGCTACTACTTTGACGAGCAACGGCAGCTTTACGTTCAGCACACCAGTAACTTACAACGGTAGTTATGCCGTGACTGTTGGCACTCAACCCACAGGTCAAACATGCTCAGTCAGTAATGGAAGCGGCGCTGGAGTTGTTGCAGACATCAGTAACGTCAGTGTGACTTGCAGTACGAACACGTACACCATTTCAGGAGCGGTGAGTGGTTTGACGGCTGGTCAGCAAGTTACCCTGATGAACAACGCTGGCAATGCTACTACTTTGACGAGCAACGGCAGCTTTGCTTTCAGCACGCCAGTGACTCACAACGGCAGCTACGCCGTGACTGTTGTCACCGACCGGCATATTGGAGCCACTTTGAGATCGGCATATAGGAGCCAGTCGATGATCGCCGTTATGGAGCCAGTGCGTGATCGGCATATTGGAGCCAGCGCAAGATCGCCGTAATGGAGCC